>OGPT01000454.1_pt1 | contig 44481 bp, 48 predicted proteins | sample 1552951 | NCBI WGS metagenome assembly OGPT01 (sample SAMEA2580224, study PRJEB22360) | human gut metagenome | biome: human gut; feature: human-associated habitat; material: faeces | place: Denmark | collected 2008/2010
ATAAGTCCATTTATTTATACCTCCCCGGTGTCCGTGACGGCTGTCGGGGATTTTTTATTCATTATCTTCTTCGAAATCGAAATCAAAATCGAAGTCATCCATAAATTCGGGAGTGGTAAATTCCTCAATGCTCCGGCGATCTTTTTTAGTTGGACGTCCGGTACCTCGTGCCCGATCAATAAAACCGCTGATTTTACTCATCTCCAGAAGTTCGTATTGATCAGGGGTTGTTACATTTTCCATCATTTCAGATACAAGTTTTGCACCCACCCGTTTTTCAATGGCTTGCAGGACTTTAAAGGAATATGTTATCGGAGGTTTTTTCACTTGGATTACGTCTCCGGGTTTTATCATACGAGCTGCTTTTACAAACGACCCATTGATGCTGATTCGTCCTTTCTTGCAGGCTTCTGCAGCGATTGTGCGAGTTTTGAAGATGCGGACTGCCCACATCCATTTATCTATTCTTGCTTCAGGCATTTGATTATGAATTGAAAAATGAATAATTATTTTTTGTTGAACTGATTCATCGTGATGTCGATACCTGCCAAACAGAAGCTTTTGGCGATTTCTCCGGCTGTTTCCAAACGTTCATCCATTGTTTTCCAGTCTTCGTCCGTGAAATGCCCCAATACAAAGTCTATTTGTCCGCCTCTTGGAAAATCATTACCGATACCAAATCTCAAGCGCGCATAGTTTTGGGTGCCCAAGATAGTTGCGATGTGTTTTAATCCGTTATGACCGGCATCACTGCCTTTGCTTTTCAGGCGTAAGGTACCAAAGGGAAGTGCTAAGTCATCTACAATGATTAATACGTTTTCTAATGGAATGTTTTCTTTTTGCATCCAATAACGTACGGCGTTGCCGCTTAGATTCATGAATGTCGAGGGTTTTAACAAGATCATTTGTCTTCCTTTGACAGATAGGGTAGTGGTAAAGCCATAACGACCATCTGTGAATGATAGGTTGTTTGCTCTGGCTAAAGCATCCAATACCATAAAACCTATATTATGGCGGGTTTCATGATATTCCGGACCAATATTGCCTAACCCGACAATTAAGTATTTCATATCTTTTCAATCTGTTTGTTTTAAATAAGAACGCAGATTAACACAGATCGTAAAATCTGCATTAATCTGCGTTTGAATGATATCTTTGTTAAAGGGATAACCGATATTATTTTCCGGCTGCAGCAGCTGCACCTCTTGCTGCACGAGTCAACTTAACAGCACATACAACAGCTTCTTTTGCATTCAGCAATTCTAAACCTTCATAGCTTAGTTCGCCAACTTTTACTGTCTTACCGAGACCCAGGTGAGATACATTAATAGTCAGTTTCTCCGGAATGATATTATACAAAGCTTTCACTTTCAGTTTACGCATCTGCAATGCCAATTTACCACCGGCTTTCACACCTTCAGCAAGACCTTCAAGCTGTACAGGTACTTCCATTACAATAGGTTTAGCTTCGTCAATCTGATAGAAGTCTACGTGCAGGATAGTATCTTTTACCGGGTGGAATTGGATATCTTTCAGAATGGCATTTACTTTTTTGCCATCAATAACCAAATCAACTACATAAATATGCGGAGTGTAAACCAAATTACGAAGTCCTTCGTTGGTCACTGTGAAGTGAACTACTTCTTCACCACCGTAAAGTACGCAAGGTACACCACCGTTGTTACGAATTTCTTTCAAAGCTCTTGCCTGTTCAGAAGAGCGTTCTGCAATTGTTCTTGCAGTTCCTTTTACTTCAATTGATCTCATTTCTTGAAATTTTTTGTGTTACTCTAAATTAAGTTATTTTGCTTGCTTAATTCACCATCACACGATGTGGTTATCACACGATGTGCAAAAAGCGGTGCAAAATTACACTTTCTTTCTGAAATATCAAAGAATTGATGCCTTTAATTATTCAAAATCAATGTCAATCTTGATTTCGCTATCCAAAACTGTAGTCTCCGGTTCACTTTCAGATTCGACTTTTTCCTCCGATTCGGAATCTTCTGTATATTCTTGATTCTGATTGATGAAGTTGATAGCTTGTTCGAGTCCGGCCATGAATTTACCAAAATCCTCTTTATACAAGAAAATTTTGTGCTTTTCAAAGCTTACTTGAGAGTCATCTCCTTCGCCCATCACAACTTTCTTGCTTTCGGTAATGGCAAGAAACATTTCATCTTTGCGGTTCTTTTTAACGTCCAGGTAATATATACGTTTACCGGCCTTTATTGATTTTGAGAATACGATCTCTTTATCATTCATGTCTGTTCCTATTTTCTTTTTAAAATCTTCCATATTGTTAGGTCTGTTTATAATTGGCTTCAAAATTGGATATTTTTTTTAAACTGTCAAAAGAAAAAGGAAAGAGAATGAAATACTGCATTAAAAAATGTGATTTATTTGTGTAAACTCATTAAAAATGTCTACTTTTGCAATTCGTTAATAACAGTATTAATTAAGATTATGATTAACAGAGTTCTTATTCGTCTAAAGATCATACAGATAGTGTATGCTTACTATCAAAACGGCAGCAAAAATTTAGACTCAGCGGAGAAAGAGTTGTTCTTTAGCCTCTCAAAGGCTTATGATCTGTACAACTATTTGCTGATGCTTATGATTGCTTTGACGGAATATGCACAAAAACGCATCGACACAGCGAAAGCTAAACTAGCGCCGACTAAAGAAGAGTTGTATCCTAACATGAAGTTTGTGGAAAATAAATTTGTTGCACAACTCGAAGTGAATAAACAATTGAGCGAATTTATAGCTAATCAGAAAAGGACCTGGGCTAATGATCAGGACTTCATTAAAGAATTATACGAAAAGATTATTGCATCCGATATATACAAGGAGTATATGGCTTCTTCTGACAAATCTTATGAAGCAGATCGTGAATTATGGAGAAAACTCTATAAAACTTTCGTTTTTAATAATGATTCGTTAGATCAGGTGTTGGAAGATCAGAGTTTATATTGGAATGATGATAAGGAGATTGTCGATACATTTGTATTGAAGACCATTAAGCGTTTTGAAGAAAAACAGGGAGCTAACCAACCATTGTTACCCGAGTTCAAAGATGACGAAGACCAGGAGTTTGCACGCCGTTTGTTCCGTCGGGCCATTTTAAATGCCGACTATTACCGGCACTTGATCAGTGAAAATACAAAGAACTGGGATTTGGATCGTGTAGCTTTCATGGATGTAATTATTATGCAATGTGCATTAGCAGAAATTCTTAGTTTTCCGAACATTCCGGTCAGCGTTTCGTTAAATGAGTATGTAGAGATTGCTAAACTCTATAGTACAGTGAAAAGCGGTAGCTTTATCAATGGTACATTGGACGGAATAGTTAATCAATTAAAAAAAGAAGGTAAGTTGACAAAAAACTAATACCTTTGTCTAAATAGATTAAAAAACTAATAAAACTGATTATTTTATGAACCTATTAACTGTATTTTTTCAAGCTCCTGCTGCTGGCCCTGACGGTAGTTTGATGTGGATCATGCTGATAGCAATGTTTGTTATCATGTATTTCTTCATGATTCGTCCGCAGAACAAGAAGCAGAAAGAGATCGCTAATTTCCGCAAATCTCTCCAGGTTAACCAGAATGTGATTACTGCTGGTGGCATTCATGGTGTGATTAAGGAAATCAATGATGATTACATTGTTCTTGAAATCGCTTCTAATGTAAAAATTAAGATAGATAAGAACTCTATTTTTGCAGATGCTTCTGCTGCCAACAGTCAGTCTGCTACGAAATAAGGAACTAAAAATAAATAAAGCCTATGTTCGAACGTAGGAACATAAAGTATATTTATTTAAAATTATCAAGAAAGATTAAGGACTTTCTGCTTAGTGATAAGAGCAGAGAGTTCTTAATTTTTTTATTTTTCTTTTTTATTGCAGGTGGATTTTGGTTGCTTCAAACGTTAAACAATGATTATGAAGCAGAATTTTCTATTCCTGTCCGTCTGAAAGGAGTGCCCAATCATGTGGTTTTAACTTCTGAACCTCCTTCTGAACTCCGCATTAAAGTAAAAGATAAAGGAACGGTGTTGCTGAACTATATGTTGGGTAAAAGCTTTTTTCCCGTTAATATCGATTTTTCCGAGTCGAAAGTACCTGATAATCATGTGAAAATTTATGCGTCGGAACTTGAGAAAAAAATAGCAGGACAACTTAATGTATCGACCCGTTTGCTGTCCGTAAAGCCTGATACTCTGGAGTACATCTATTCTACCGGAAAGTCTAAACTAGTGCCTGTCAAATTGGAAGGTAAAGTCGTTGCAGGGCGCCAATATTATATTTCCGATACGATCTATTCTCCGGATTCTGTTTTGGTATATGCCCCTGTGGCTATATTGGATACAATAACGGCAGCTTATACGCAAAAAGTTAATTTTGAAAATGTAATGGATACATTGAAGCAGCGAATAGCGCTTGCCGGAGTAAAGGGGGCCAAATTTGTTCCCGGGGCTATTGATTTGACTTTACCCGTGGATATATATACGGAGAAAACAGTTGAAGTCTTATTACGTGGTATCAATTTTCCTGCAGATAAGGTGTTGAGGGCATTTCCATCTAAAGTTCAGGTTACGTTTCAAGTTGGATTAAGTCGTTTTCGCGAAGTTAACGCAAGTGACTTTGTTGTGAATGTTTCTTATGAAGAACTTTTGAAATTGGGTACTGATAAATATACTGTAAAATTGAAATCTCTTCCACGTGGAGTAAGTCATGTGCGAATCCATCCGGAACAGGTTGATTTTTTGATAGAACAACTCTCTTCTGATGGCAATTAAAATTGGAATAACCGGCGGAATCGGTAGTGGTAAAAGTGTCGTTTCACATTTACTTGAAGTGATGGGAGTTCCTGTCTATATCTCGGATGAAGAGTCAAAGAAAGTAGTGGCCACTGATCCTGTTATTCGTAAAGAGTTGTGTGATTTAGTAGGAGAGGAGGTTTTTTTTGGCGGCAAATTAAATAAGACTTTACTGGCCACATATCTTTTCGCTTCTTCGACGCATGCTTCTCAGGTTAATGGAATCATACATCCGAGGGTTAAGGAGCATTTCAGGCAATGGAGTTCACACAAAGATTGTCTGGATATAATAGGTATGGAATCGGCAATTCTGATAGAATCGGGCTTTGCGGATGAAGTTGATTGTATAGTGATGGTCTACGCGCCTTTGGAACTCAGGGTAGAACGTGCGGTGCGGCGTGACAATGCTTCATGCGAGCAGATTATGCAGCGTATCCGGAGCCAAATGAGTGATGAAGAAAAATGTGAGAGGGCTTCTTTCGTCATAATAAACGATGGTGAAAAGCCGTTGATACCACAGATTTTAGAGCTAATTGCTTTTCTATATCAAAAGATTCATTACCTTTGCTCCGCAAAAAATAACTAATATAAAAGTAATATACTATGTTAAAGACTATTTTGTCTATCTCCGGCAAACCGGGGTTGTATAAGCTTATTTCGCAGGGTAAAAACATGTTGATTGTGGAAACAATTGATGCAACTAAGAAACGTTTCCCTGCTTATGGTAACGAAAAAATTATCTCTCTGGCAGATATAGCAATGTACACAAACGATTCAGAAGTGCCTTTACGTGACGTGTTGCGTTCAATAAAAGAAAAAGAAAATGCAGCTATCGCTTCTATAGATGTGAAGAAAGCTACTTCTGAGCAATTACGAGAATATTTGGCTGAGGTTTTGCCTGACTTTGATCGTGACAGAGTATATACCAATGATATCAAGAAATTGATTTTGTGGTATAATATCTTAGTCTCTAACGGAATTACAGACTTTGGTGAAGAGACTGCCGTTGAAGCAGAATAAATCTACCACACTTTTAGTTAAAAGCACAATGTCCTTTATTAAAGGGTATTGTGCTTTTATTTTTTTATTATATCTCTATAAACAAAAGTTTTTTTAAGCTGTTCTTGCAGGACTATATGAAATTTGCATAGAATATTTTAGAGAACTTATTTGTCGTATTCAGGGCTTTTTAATTATCTTTGTTGCAATCCGTCGGAACCTGAAGAGTCAGTGTTACGAGGAATATTACACAAAAAGAACAAAAGCGTTTTTAAGATATTATTCTGTACTTGAAATCTGGACAATTTCACTATTCAGGAATAATGTAACGAACGCTCATGCTCTGCTGTATATGCAAATATATAGTATCGAGCGTGGGTTGTTGTACATTATTTGAATAGTGGCAGTCCAGAGCCTCAGGTACGATAATTACAACGTTCCCACGCTTTTTTATATACGAAAGATTCTTTCGAGGGAACCGGGAGGGATAGAAGGAAGGAAAAGAGCATGAAAGCAGCAAGAAATAGCGGAATTTGTATGAAACTGGATGATTTTACCGGAGTTTTATCGTTAGAGCATCTGGATGTTAATACAATGGTATATTTGTATAGTGAGCAGGGTGAGTTAATAGGGAAAATTCACTCAACAAAATCTTCTGCTACTTTTACATTACCTCAAAAAGGTATGTATGTGCTTGTAATTCACTGTTTATCCTATCCGGTGGAAGTTAGGAGAGTCATTTATTGAACTTTAAAAAAAAGAAAAGCCGGTATACCATAAGGCATACCGGCAAATCGCTGTTGTTTATTACCTTTTAATTCTTTAGTTACGGAAAACTAACCCGTCTCCTTGTGCATCTACAATGATTGCTTTACTACGGTCTACTTCCTGTGCCAATAATTTTTTCGATAGATCGTTGAGTAAATATCTCTGAATAGCCCTTTTTACAGGACGTGCACCGAATTCCGGATCATAGCCGACCTGTGAGAGGAAATCCAAAGCCGCATCTGTCAGTTCTAGTTCTACTCCATTACCGGCAAGCATCTTTTGTACGCTCTTAATCTGTAACAAGACAATCTGTTTTATGTCTTTTTCTGTTAATGGCAGGAACATGATAGTCTCATCGATACGGTTTAGGAATTCCGGACGGATGGTTTTCTTTAACATGTTCATTACCTCTTTCTTGGTTTCTTCCACTACTTCCTCGTTGTTGGCGCCGTTCAGTTTTTCCATCTGGCTCTGTATGTAGCTGCTACCCATATTGGAGGTCATAATGATGATTGTATTTTTAAAGTTTACCACACGGCCTTTGTTATCTGTCAACCGTCCGTCATCGAGTACCTGCAACAAGATATTAAATACATCCGGATGTGCTTTCTCGATTTCATCAAACAATACTACAGAATAGGGTTTGCGACGGATCGCCTCTGTCAATTGTCCGCCTTCGTCATATCCTACATATCCCGGAGGCGCTCCAACTAAACGCGAAACGCTGTGCTTCTCCTGGTATTCGCTCATGTCGATACGGGTCATCATCGTTTCATCGTCAAACAGAAATTCGGCAAGCGCTTTGGCAAGTTCGGTTTTACCAACTCCTGTAGTGCCCAGGAAGATGAAGGAACCAATAGGTCGTTTGGGATCCTGTAAGCCTGCACGGCTGCGGCGTACAGCATCAGACACAGCTGTGATAGCCTCGTCTTGTCCGATAACACGCTGATGTAATTCTTCTTCAAGGTGGAGCAATTTGTCCTTTTCACTCTGCATCATTTTGCTTACAGGAATCCCGGTCCAGCGGGATACTACGTCAGCGATGTCTTCAGCATCCACCTCTTCTTTTATCATGGCTGTATCCCCTTGCATTTCGTGCAATTTTTTCTGGGTATCTTCAATTTCCTTATGCAGTTCCTGCAATTTGCCATAGCGAATCTCTGCAACTTTGCCATAGTTTCCCTCACGTTCTGCCTTGTCAGCTTCGAATTTAAGATTTTCTATTTCAACTTTGTTCTGCTGGATTATATCCATCAGGCTTTTCTCGCTTTGCCATTTTGCTTTATATGATTTTTCCTGTTCTTTCAATTCAGCCAATTCTTTGCCGATTGTCTGTAATTTCGGTTCATCATTTTCCCGTTTTATAGCTTCTCGCTCAATCTCCAGCTGTTTAATCTTTCGTGAGATTTCATCTAATCCTTCAGGGACAGAATCCACCTCCATGCGAAGTTTTGCGGCAGCTTCGTCCATCAGGTCAATTGCTTTATCGGGTAAAAAACGGTCAGTGATGTACCGGCTGCTTAATTCTACGGCAGCAATGATTGCATCATCTTTGATACGTACGTGATGGTGATTTTCATACCGTTCTTTTAATCCACGTAAGATAGATATTGTGCTCAGATTGTCCGGTTCATCTACCTGTACTATTTGGAAACGACGTTCCAAAGCTTTATCTTTTTCAAAATATTTCTGATATTCGTCGAGAGTGGTAGCACCGATAGAGCGTAGTTCTCCACGGGCAAGTGCAGGTTTCAGAATATTAGCTGCGTCCATAGCACCTTCTCCTTTTCCTGCCCCTACCAAAGTATGGATTTCATCAATGAATAATATGATATTACCTTCTGATTTCTTCACCTCATTCACTACCGATTTCAGTCGTTCCTCAAATTCTCCTTTATATTTAGCTCCTGCAACGAGTGCGCCCATATCAAGTGAGTATACCTGTTTATTTTTCAGGTTTTCAGGAACATCACCCCGAAGAATACGGTGTGCCAATCCTTCAACAATAGCTGTTTTACCGGTACCCGGTTCACCTATTAGTATAGGATTATTTTTTGTACGTCGACTTAAAATCTGAAGTACCCGTCGGATTTCTTCATCACGTCCGATCACTGGGTCGAGTTTACCGCTACGGGCTGCTTCATTTAAATTAATGGCATATTTTTCCAGTGACTGGTAATTATCTTCACTGGACTGAGAGGTCACCTTTTCTCCTTTTCTCAATTCACTGATGGCACCACGCAATTCTTTTTCGGTCATTCCTGCATCTTTCAGGATGGTAGACACCGTGCTCTTTACTGTCAGTAAAGCCAGCAAAAGATGTTCCAATGAAACAAACTCATCGCCCATTTCCTTGGAGTACTGTGTTGCTTTTTGAAAGACTTCGTTCGCTTCCCTACTCAAGTAAGGTTCTCCGCCGGAAACTTTTGGGAAAGAGTCGATCTGCTTATCGAGTACGAGGGAGATTTGTTGTCCGTTCAGTCCTAACTTCTGAAAGATAAAGTTAGTCACATTTTCGCCTACCTTCATCACTCCGTACAGGATATGAGCCGTTTCGATGGCTTGTTGTCCCCGACTTTGTGCCAGATTAATAGCCTCTTGTACAGCTTCCTGAGATTTAATGGTAAAATTGTTAAAGTTCATATCGTTTGTTCTCCTTTCTTATTCTTGTTTTCAATAACACTATTAGAGGCGCAAAAGATTTGCCATGGGGTAAAAACTGACTTTTTTTCAGCTTTTTAAGAAAAATAAAAGCCAAAATGTCATATATTTTCTTTTGTAGAGGAAATTGTGTCCGAATGTAAGAGCATTTTAGAAGTATGTTGTATCTTTATGCCCTCAATATAATTATTAAGGAATTACGATATGGACGAAAAAATAAAGTTTCCTTCGAATGTGGTACTGATTGATGCAGCGTTTCTGAATCTAGTTGTGACGGATCTGAAGAAGTACTTTGAGAAAACCTTGATGCGTGAACTGCAAGAGATTGATCTCTCGGAACTGGTAACTTATATAGTACTTGATGCAGGTATGGCAGTAGGCGATAATCAAATTCAAATATTAATGGTATATGATAAAGATTCGGCTCAGTTGTCTAATTGCCGACCTTCCGATTTATCGGCAGAATTGAATGGGGTGGCATTTAAGAGTCAGTTCGGAGAATTTTCTTTTGCCAGTGTACCTTGTGAGGAAATGGTATCTCGTGAAGAATTATATTTGGATCTGCTGAGTATCGTTTTAGATTCTGCCGATGTGGAACGGCTGATTTTGGTTTCTTTCAATGAAGAATATGGTGATAAGGTAATGGAACGGTTAAAAGGTGTCAAGAATAAGGAAACCATTCAATTCCGTATGAATGAACCGGAGGAGAGTATTGAAGGATATCAATGGGAAATGTTGGCATATCCCGTGATGCAAGCATTGGGAATCAGGGGAGAAGAGTTGTAATATTGACAATAAGCCTTTATATTTATGTCTGATTTTCGTCTGAAAGTATTTTTAAGCGTTGCTAAGAACCTCAGTTTCACTAAGGCTTCACAAGAGCTGTTTGTCAGTCAGCCTGCCATAACTAAACATATTCAGGAATTAGAGACTTGTTATCAGGTTCGGTTATTCGATCGGCAGGGAAATAAGATTTCTTTGACAGAAGCGGGTAAGCTTTTGCAGGAGCATAGTGAAAAGATATTGGAGGACTATAAGCGGTTGGAATACGAAATGCATTTGCTGCATAACGAATATATAGGCGATTTGAAATTGGGTGCCAGTACTACCATTTCTCAATATGTGCTTCCTCCTTTGCTTGCTAATTTTATAGCCAAGTTCCCTCAAGTAAATCTTTCATTATTGAATGGGAATTCCAGAGAGATAGAGGCTGCTTTGCAGGAGCATCGCATTGATTTAGGGCTGGTAGAGGGCATTTGTCGCTTGCCCAATCTTAGATATACTACATTTTTACAGGATGAATTAGTGGCAGTTGTTCATACAGGTAGCAAGCTTTCATTGCCTGATGAGATAACTCCGGAGGATCTATCCAGAATTCCGCTTGTACTCAGGGAGAGAGGTTCGGGCACACTGGATGTTTTTGAGAGAGCTTTGTCCGAACATAATATGAAATTATCATCCTTGAATGTACTTTTATATTTAGGCAGTACAGAGAGTATCAAGTTGTTTTTAGAACATACAGATTGTATCGGAATTGTTTCTATCCGTTCTATCAGTCGTGAATTACTTTCAGGTACTTTTCGTGTTATTGAGATTAAAGGTATGCCAATGCTACGTGAGTTCTGTTTTGCACAACCGCAAGGACAGGAGAGTGGGTTATCACAAGTTTTGATGCAGTTTGCTATGCATCATAACAAAAAGTTATAGAGTATAATTAGATGCAATTGGCATATACCGACAAGTAGCCGTATCTTTGCACCCGAAAAATAAATAAAGATAATAAGATATGGTATCAGCTATTACGAAAACGTTGAGGACAAACAACAAAACGGTCTATGTTTCTTTGCTTTCTATTTTGACTTTCTTTTTAATGTTGGATTATATTCCCGGTTTGCAAGCATTTTCTACATGGGTTACTCCGCCATTGGCTCTTTTTCTAGGATTAGCTTTTGCGTTGACTTGTGGACAGGCCCATCCGAAATTTAACAAAAAGACATCTAAATATCTATTACAATATTCTGTTGTAGGATTAGGGTTTGGTATGAATTTACATTCAGCTCTTGCTTCCGGTAAAGAAGGAATGGAGTTTACGATTGTTTCAGTAATTGGCACTCTGATTTTAGGATGGTTCATTGGGCGTAAGTTTTTAAAGGTAGATCGTAACACCTCTTATCTCATCAGTTCAGGAACTGCTATCTGTGGTGGTAGCGCTATTGCTGCTGTAGGGCCTGTAGTAAAGGCTAATGATAGTGAAATGTCTGTGGCATTGGCGACTATATTTATATTGAATGCTCTTGCGCTTTTTATATTTCCGGTGATCGGACACGCTTTAAATATGAGTCAGCATGAATTTGGAACATGGGCCGCAATTGCCATTCATGATACAAGCTCTGTGGTGGGGGCCGGTGCAGCATACGGTGAAGAAGCTTTGAAAGTTGCTACTACCATCAAATTGACACGTGCTCTTTGGATTATTCCGATGGCATTTGCTACTTCGTTCATATTTAAGAGCAAAGGGCAGAAGATTAGTATTCCTTGGTTTATTTTCTTCTTTGTATTGGCTATGATTGTGAATACTTATTTGTTGGGTAGTGTACCTGAATTGGGGGCCGCTATCAATGGGTTGGCTCGCAAAACATTGACTATCACTATGTTCTTTATTGGAGCTTCTCTCTCATTGGATGTTGTGAAGTCCGTAGGCATCAAACCTTTGATACAAGGAGTGCTTCTGTGGGTAGTGATTAGTTTGAGCACTCTGGCCTATATTTATTGGTTCTAATTTCAGGATAAATAGTTATTATACAAAATAAGGTACGATGTATTTGGGCATCGTACCTTATTTTGTATAATAACTATTTTATGATTTTCTACTTTATATTTATGTTTTTGAGCTCTTGTTCAATTCTTTTTAATTTGTCGTTTAAGGTACTTAGTTCTTCTTTATAATTCATATCTATCGAATTTAAATTATAGGTTCCACTTAACTCTGCCATGTCTTTTTGATTGTCCGAATTTTCTTTTTTAAAGTAAGTAACCGGTTTATTATTTGCATAAAACAGATCTCCTGATATTATAAAGTTTTGACTGGTGCTTTGGTATAACATTAACTTCTTGATATCATCCGTAGTCATGTCCCCTTCCATATATACAAATTTTAGAGAAGATGCTCCGTTCATTACCATAATCAGTTCTTTCACTTTACTTCCTTTGCGATTTACATAAACTTCCGAACCGGAAACCGTACTTTTTTGTTTCATCAATAATTCGTATTTGGATGATTGCACCAATGAACGGATATCTTTGGCCATTTCTTCACGTACCTTATTATCATGTGTAGAGAGCACTTGGACAGAGTTCAAATGTTCTGCTACTTTACCTATATAAAGGTCCTTCATAAATAGATTCGGATTTAATTCCATCATTGCTTTAGAGATATAAACAGAGGATACCCCTTTCATGTCATTGTACTTGTTGAATAAGTTTTTTTGTGCCTGGCAAAGCAGAGGAGACAATAGCAGTACGCATGCCAAAATAAATTTCATTGTTTTCATAATTGTTTATTTTTTAATTTCATTTCTTACTTCTTGATGTATTTTTCTCATATCTATCTGGCTTTCTTTCACCTCATTGAGTCCATAGTTGAGGTTGGCAGAAATCTCCAGTAAAGTTGCTTGTAACATCCGGTAGGCTTCTTCCGGATCGGAGAATGTATCTTGTGGGGTGGGTGGGCATACATTTTTGCTTAAATTGTCAATCCCGTATCCAATGCCTATAAGCAATAATATGGTAGCTGCAACCCCTCCAATCCAGTGCCAGCTGTTTTTGGAGTTATTGGGGCGGAAAAAGTGTTGTTCTTTCTCGGCCATTTCGTCAATCAGCAGATTTAGTTTGTCTTCCAGATGTGCAGGAACTTCTATATCTTGGTCGGCATCCGGGCAAAGATTGAGAAAAATTTCTTTGTCCTTCAGCAGATGTCCGGGCACTTCCGTTGTTCTGAAATAATTTCTCAGCACCTCTTCTTGGCTCTCGGTAGTGGTTCCCTCATAAAATTCGGCGAGCAGCCTTTCAATTTCTTCGACTTTCATAATTATTCCATTTATTAAATTCTTCACGTATCTTTTTTCTTGCCCGTGACAGTAGCACACGGACGTTTATAGAGTTTAATCCAGTGACTTGTTCTATCTCTTCGTATGAACAACCTTTAATATCGCGCATATTTATGATTCGTTGCTGTTGTTCGGGTAAGTGGGCAATAATATCTTTTATTTGTCGTACCCCTTCACGTGCTTCCAGATTGTCCGGTTGAAAAACATCTTGGGCGGCTGATAGCTCCACGCTTTGTCGGGACAGAACATACTTTCCTGAACGAAGCAAATCAAAACACATATTTTTTACTAAAGTGACACTGAATGCTTCAGGATTGCTGATAACCGACAGTCCTTCCCGTTTATCCCACAGCTTCAGATAGGCTTCTTGCACTAAGTCTTCCGCATCAGCAGCATTCTCCAATAGCCGATAGGCCACGCAGTACAGCTTGCGATGATAGGGTAGAAACTCTCTTTTAAAACTTTCGGTATCCATGTGTTCGTTCTTGTCAATGTTTATATCCTTAAGACGTAACGGGAGGAATTTTGTTACAAAGAAAGCGAAAAAAGAATAAGTAAGATGAAGATCTTTGGCGAAAAAGATGTACTTTTAATGACTGAATTAAAAATAGATACTATGAGTCAAAATGAAATAACAAAATTGGACATTATTGTAGAAGTATTAGGTGAGAGAGAGCCGGAGATACGACGTTTGGTTATCTTGGACGACCGGTTAAGGATGTTTGCCGAATCTAACGATGAAAATGGTCCGGGCATACCTATCGAGTTGGTAGCGGAGTGGGCTACGCTGCTGAATAAATATTATCCGTTGGCATTGGAAAAACGGAATATGATGAATTAAGATATATATAATAAACGATCGGCGATTGTTCGATAGAACACTGCCGATCGTTGTTTATTGATTACACTTACTTGTGCTCTCTCAACTTTTCAAAGATCAGTCCTTCCAGTTCTTCGGCAAGTTCTGGATTGTCGGCGATACATTGTTTTGCTGCATCGCGACCTTGGCCCAATTTTGTGTCGTTGTAGCTATACCATGAACCGCTTTTCTTGATAATTCCCAAATCCGCTCCCAGGTCAATGATTTCTCCCGAATGTGATATGCCTTCACCAAACATAATATCGAATTCTGCCTTGCGGAAAGGAGGAGCTACCTTATTTTTCACAACTTTGACTTTCGTCTGCTTACCAATCACTTCTTCACCGTCTTTGATCTGCTGTGAACCGCGGATATCCAAACGTACGGAAGCATAGAATTTTAATGCATTACCACCGGTTGTTGTTTCCGGATTACCGAACATTACACCGATTTTCTCACGCAACTGGTTGATGAAGATACAGGTTGTACGAGTCTTGCTTACAGCTGATGTTAACTTACGTAATGCCTGTGACATTAGGCGGGCTTGCAAGCCCACTTTGTTGTCACCCATATCCCCTTCAATTTCAGCTTTCGGAGTCAAGGCGGCTACAGAGTCCACTACGATGATGTCAATAGCTGAAGAGCGTATCAATTGTTCTGCAATTTCCAACGCCTGTTCTCCGTTATCGGGTTGCGAGATGAACAGGTTATCCACATCTACTCCCAGTTTAGCCGCATAGAAGCGGTCAAAAGCATGTTCCGCATCAATGAAAGCGGCAATTCCACCGGCTTTTTGTGCTTCTGCAATGGCGTGGATGGCCAGTGTCGTTTTACCGGATGATTCCGGACCATAAATTTCAATGATTCTTCCACGGGGATAACCGCCTACGCCTAATGCAGCATTCAGTGCTATCGAACCTGTTGGAATTACTTCTACTTGTTCTACCACTTCTTCACCCATTTTCATGATAGAACCTTTACCGAAGCTTTTCTCTATCTTGTCCATGGCAGCCTGTAAGGCTTTTAATTTTTCGCTTGATGCCATTTTATTATTATCTGTTTCAAAGTTTAATTCGTCTTCTTTCTTTGCCATGATGATCGATTTATAAAATTTGTGAAGCGTGTTCTTTGGTCTTTACTTCTTTGGGTCCGATGATCCGTTCGATAACTCCCTCTTCATTGATAAGGAAAGTTGTGCGTAAAGTACCCATATAAGCACGGCCATATAGCTTTTTTTCTCCCCATACTCCAAATTGCTCTACCAATTTTTTATCAGTATCGGCAATCAGGGTGAATGGCAGATTGTTTTTCTCAATAAATTTCTGGTGTGACTTTTCATTGTCTACACTTACACCGATCACTTCATATCCGGCTTTACGTAGCTCTGCGTAATTATCCCGAAGGCTACAAGCTTGGGCCGTACAGCCGGAAGTGTTATCTTTAGGGTAGAAATAAAGGACGATTTTTCTTCCTTTATAGTTGTTGAGGCGTACCTCTTCACCCTTTTCATTGATACCCAGCAGTTCTGGGGCTTTATCTCCTACATTCATTTTTGATGATTCTTCCAATAATAAATATGCCGATTGACTTACTTAGGGTTAGGCATAGCCAATAGGCATATTGTTATGTTGATTACAGTTCCAAATTTCCATCGAATACTTCGTGCCAAGGCAAGCCTTGTTTATTCAATTGTTCCATAAACGGATCCGGATTAAACTCTTCCACGTTGTTTACACCCGGACGTTTCCATTCGCCTTTAAAGAACATCATGGCACCGATCATAGCCGGTACGCCTGTGGTATAACTTACTCCTTGCATACCTGTTTCTTTATATGCCTCTTCGTGACTACAGTTATTATATACATAGTAGGTGCGTTCTTTGCCATCTTTCAGACCACGAATGCGGCAACCGATAGAAGTTTCACCTTCGTAATTTTCACCCAAATCCTGAGGATTAGGTAACACGGCTTTCAGGAATTGCAGCGGAACGATCTTTTGTCCATTGTAATCTATTTCGTCAATACGCGCCATTCCGATATTCTGAATCACACGCAAATGAGTCAGATATTCCTGACCGAATGTCATCCAGAAACGTGCTCGTTTGATGGTCGGGAAGTTTTTGACTAATGATTCCAATTCTTCGTGATACAACAGATATGAATCACGGGGACCGATGTTTGGATATGTCAGATCTTTATGAATTTCCAGTGGACCTGTGGTCACCCATTGGCCATTTTCATAATAACGTCCGTTCTGGGTGATCTCGCGGATATTGATTTCCGGATTGAAGTTTGTTGCAAAAGCTTTATGATGATTTCCGGCATTGCAGTCTACTATATCCAGATATTGAATCTCATCAAAATAATGTTTGGCGGCATATGCCGTATAAATACCACTTACTCCCGGATCGAATCCACAACCTAAAATGGCGGTGAGGCCGGCTTCTTTGAAACGTTCATGATAGGCCCATTGCCAACTGTACTCAAAGTGAGCTTCATCTTTAGGCTCATAATTAGCGGTATCCAGGTAGTTGACTCCTGCTTTCAGGCAGGCTTCCATGATGGTCAGGTCCTGATAAGGCAATGCAACGTTAATGACCATTTCCGGTTTAAAATCGTTGAAGAGTGCTACCAGTTCGTCCACATTATCAGCATCCACTTGGGCTGTTTTTATGTTGGGATTGCCGATGGCTTTCACGATGTCGTCACATTTTGACTTCGTGCGGCTGGCGATCATGATATCAGTAAATACATCGGCATTTTGTGCCACTTTGTGTGCTACAACGGTACCTACACCGCCTGCACCGATAATAAGAACTCTACCCATTTCTTTAATTAAGAATTTTAAATTAAGAATTTAAGAATTGTTGATGGAACAAATATACGGCATTATTTCAGAATATTCGACGATTTAAGTTTCTTTATTTAGCCCGGAGCAAGATGCCATTTTCAAATTCCAATATCTTTCCTCTATATAACCAGGTTTCAAAGCGGGTGTCTGTCCGAACTCTGATTTCTATCGGTTCTCCTATTGCTAATTTGCATTCTTCGGTTGTCATGCCCGGTTTTACTTCTCCTTTGGCAAGCATAAGCCAGTTGGATTCACTAATGTTTGGATATTTCTTTCGTATGTCGGAGAATCCGAAAAGGTCCTCTATGAAATCTTCATTTTTAAGGATCGGATCATATTTCAAATCTACTTTGACTTGATATGTGTTTCCTTGAATATCTGTCAGAAGGAGTGTAGCTGATGTTCCTGCCTTTTCAGGTTGTACATCTTTGATATGTAATGGGGTATAACGTAATAACTCTGTTTGCTTGACCCGAATTGTCTTTTGAGGATAAACAGACTGTCCGATGTATTTGGACTGGATAGACTCTCTGGTTTTGACATCCGGATTGGTGAAAGAAAATGCATTTGGAAAATAGTTTATTCTTTTCTCCGCTTGAAAATCTGCAGGTTCCATACCGGAGTTGGTCCTGGACATGGCTACATCAATATAATAAGAAACTCCCTTGCGGTCAATAAAAGTGATTTTTACCGGGAAGGACTTGTTACCGACATCTATTGTTGTAATTTTGACAGGTTCACCTTTCGCGATATTGACTTCTCTATATTCTGAATAGCTGTTGGCATCGTCTGTTTTTGCTATGGTAGTACGCGTATAGAGCGTTTTCCCAATTAATAATTCCTTGGCCTTGTTTACATCTTGCAGATAGACGAGGGCAGGGATGCTGGCATACGGATTTTGATCACACAAATCGTTCAGTTTGACATCTTTCATCTCATAATAGTATTTATGATCTTCACACTGGAATATGAATCGGGAAGTATAAATCTTGCCGATATACGTTTCATGTACAGTTTCTTCCGAACCGGTATATTCCAGCGTTTTACTTTTGAGCAAATCGTTGTCGACTTCTTTCCCATCTTCATATTTGCATAATATGGGGACGAATTCATCACTACTATCGGGGATGAACATAAACTTCATTCCGGGTGTCCATTTACATAACTGCTTTAAGGGGAAATGTGTTGTTATGAAATCCGTTTCTTCATCGGGTGATAGGGAGCCGGGGGAGGAGGAACTTGCAAAATGGCTGTTTTGTGCAAGTAATGTTCTGGTGGCTATCAAAAGAAGGAGTAATAAGGTTCTGAGGCGTCTTTTCATGATTATATTTTGTTAAATTGAACTATTCGTTTGTTTGTTCTGTTTATCTTAATTCGGCAAATGTATCAACTTTATGTTATTTTTTTATATATTTGCGCCGATATTTAACTTAAACAGTATGACAATGAAAAAAGTATTACTTTCAATTTGTATGGTGAGTGCAGTATTCGCTATGTCATCTTGCGGTTCGACAAAAGAAGCCGCTTCTTTATCATCTTTAAATGGTGAATGGAATATCATTGAAGTGAATGGCTCGGCCATTGTGCCGGCAGAAAATCAGGAATTGCCGTTTATTGGTTTTGATACAGCTACGGGTAAAGTATATGGTAATAGTGGTTGTAACCGTATGATGGGATCTATAGATCTCAATTCAAAACCCGGTACTATCGATATGAGCCGATTGGGGAGTACCCGTATGGCTTGTCCGGATATGACAACAGAACAAAATGTGCTGAATGCATTGGGACAGGTGAAGAGTTATAAAAAACTGGGTAAACATAATATGGCTCTTTGCAACGCTTCCAATCGTCCGGTAGTCGTTCTTCAGAAGAAAGCTTCGGATGTAAAGTTGTCTGCTTTGAATGGTGAATGGAAAATCGAAGAAGTGAATGGAGAAGCTATCCCTTCGGGCATGGAAAAACAACCGTTTATCAATTTTGACGTGAAGAAGAAGTCCATTCATGGCAATGCGGGATGTAATTTGATTAATGGAGGATTTGAAACAGATAAGGAGAATCCCCGTTCCATTTCTTTCCCTAATGTTATTTCTACTATGATGGCTTGTCCTGATATGGAAGTGGAAGGCAAAGTGATGAAAGCTATCAACGAGGTGAAGTCATTCGATGTGTTATCCGGAGGAGGTATCGGATTTTATAGTGCAGACGGAACACTGGTAATGGTACTTGTGAAAAAATAAAAAAACGCTTGATGGAGGGACCTGCTCTCTTATTAGTGATATATTCAAACGCAAAGGGGATGCTTACAAGCATCCCCTTTGCGTTTGAATATAGTAGGCTGATGCAGAAAGTATCTTTGTAAATGGAATACTAGACAGTCACATTAGTTCATTAAGTAGTCTTGTACTCCAGTGAAAATAGTCTATTCGTGTACTTCTATTTATTGATATATGAATTCCGTAGTATGATCCATACGATAATAGGGGATCCAAACAAGGCAGTAACCGCGTTGATAGGTAGGGTACCTTGCATTCCGGGTAGTTGGGAAATTAAATCGCAGACTAACAGTGTGATGGCACCACAGAGCATGGAGGCTGGAAGAATGATGCGGTGGTTGGGGCTGCCGAATAAGCCACGGGCTACGTGAGGCATCGTGATGCCGATAAAGGCTATGGGACCGGTAAAAGCAGTGGAGGTTCCTGCCAGGAGTGCTGTAGCCAGGATAATCCAAAGCCGCAGCCGAGGAACGGAGACCCCTAATCCGTTGGCGTAGTTTTTTCCCAGCAGCAAGATGTTGAGTTGTTTTTGTAATAGTAATGCAGTCAGAATTCCACAGGCAATGACAGGTGCCATCACGCTCATCTGTTCCCAGCCTACTGAAGAAAGACTTCCAAAGGTCCAGGTGATGAATAGTTTCAGGGTATCCGGATTACTCATACTTTGCAGGATACTCACGATGGCACCGGCAAAGTTACCAAACATCATACCTATAATCAGTAACGAGATGGTTTGAGGAATTTTGATAGAGACAATAATAACCAATAATAAAACCCCTATAGCTCCAATAATAGCAGCAGTCACTTGTCCCCAACCTGTAATGAGCCACAACGGAAGAGAAGAGGTGCCGAGAGTCAGTAAGGCTACTCCTAAGCTGGCACCGGAAGTTACTCCCAACACATCGGGACCAGCCAGTGGGTTGTGAAACAGAGTTTGCATTAACACTCCGGCAACGGAGAGTGAGGCTCCTGCCAAAATGGCTGTCAGTGCTTTAGGGAGTCGGTGGTTCAAGATGATTTCCCGGTAGATAAGGTTATCGTTGCTACCGATAAAAGTATTCCATACGTCACGTATAGACAAGCTAACGCTTCCGATGGCGATATCTGCCAGAAAGGCCAAAACTAACAATCCTATTAATAGTAAAAACAGTCGGTAGTGTTTCATTTACTCTTTAATTTATCCATGTAGGTCAATTCGTACTCCGGTAATAGGCTCGGATGAACGATTTTAATCATATCATTCAATAACAGATCCGGGCGGGCTACTCCACTTTCCCAATAATCGTTTCCTCCGGTAATGTTTGTCCGTTTGTTTATATGATATACATTACCATTTTTATAGGATTTAAATAGTTTGTATTTGGGATCCATCTTTCCCAAATCTTCGAGTGTGTTGGCTTGTACACCTACCCAGATATCAGCTTGGTTGAAGTGTATCAAAGCTTCTTCGATACTACTGGATATACTTCCGGAAACTGTGGTGTCATTGGCATAATAGTAGTTGGCACCTGCATCGCGAAAGAGTTGCGCATTGTAGCTTCTTCCACTTGGCATGGACCAAGTTCCCCTATAATCTTGTCCGGAAAGAATGGAAGGAGAGTATGATAATTTTTCAGCCTTCTTTTTGATTTCATTGTATTGTTCTGCTATCTGACTAAAGATACTGTCAGCAAGCTTTTCTTTATCGAAAAAAGCTCCTATGAACTTAATCCACTCTGCACGTCCCAAGATGGACTTCTCCTGCCATTCGATATTATACAAAATGGGTAATCCTGTTTGTTTCATACGCCGGCTGTTTTCATCCTCGGCATTGTAGGCAGAAGTCATTACGGCCTGCGGATGTAGTAGAAGTAGGTTTTCTATGTCCAGATTGAAAGCGTCACCTAAATCCTTTATTGTTCCATCTTTTACACCTTGAAGGATAGTAGGGTTATAAATGTAATTTGAGTTGCAGACTCCCGTGACTTTGTCCAATTCTCCAAGAAGTTCGAGGAATCCCAGATGAGTGGCTGAGTTGGTCATTATACTCTTTAGAGGAATTACTACTTTTAGTCCGTCAGTAGGAACTGCCTGACCTTCGTTTTTCACCAGATAGTAGGTATCATAAATTTCTCCTGGTTTCCAGGGATTGTATACTGTAATTGTGGTGTATCCGGAGGAATGTGTTATACCAAATCCTTGGGCGTATGAAAGTGGCACGGAAGTCCCGTTTTCGGTGTTGGAAACTACTTTCTGCTTATCTTGGCAAGCGGTTAGCAGAAGTGAGATTAATGCGAAAAGGACAAAAGAAAATCGGGTCATCATATCTGAATTTTGAATAGTCGTGGCGCAAAAATACAAGATTATTCCGGATTATAAGTCTGCTAAGTTGGGAAAATGCTATAAAATCGGGGATGAAAGAAAGTAAGTGGAATGTGTTTTTAAACGTACGTTTAAAAACACACCAAAAACGAGTGATTTATTACGAGAAAGGATACATAAAAATGAAAAGAGAAAATATAAACCCTAACAACTATCACCTATTTGAGAATGAGGTTATTTCAATTAAAATAGAAGTAAAAAACAAGTCTTTTTATTAAACACTTTGTGTATTTAAATATTAGCCCTATCTTTGTGAACAAATAAACGTACGTTTAAAAACACATCTTTTGGACTATAATGTATTGATAATAAGAATGTTTTATTGAGATTTTATAAAAAGTTAACTGCTATGGTTTTATTAGGATGTATTCTTGGAAGTGTGATATTGGGACTACTCGCTTGTCTGATATGGATACTTTATGATTTTCGGAGATTTAAGAAGAAAAATAATTTTATAGAATGAGTTAGAAAGATGGGCAAGAAAGTATTAGTCTTTTTACTGTTGCTATCATTTATCGGATGGACAAAGGCTCAACAGGAAGAGTTACAAAATGGTACGGAGCAGAGTAAACAACTCCAGGTTTTTGGACGCAATATATTTGCCAGCCGGAATTTGTCATTTGAGCCAAATTTAAATATTCCTACTCCGGAAAATTATAGGTTGGGGCCGGGGGATGAAGTGATTATCGATGTATGGGGAACTTCGGAAAATACGGTACGAGAGACTATTTCTCCGGAAGGTAATATCATGGTGGAGAATATCGGTCCTATCTACCTGAGTGGTATGAATATGGAGGAGGCTGAACGGTATTTGCGGCATGAATTTAGTAAGATTTATGCAGCTATCTCCGGAGAATCGGCACATATCAAGGTGACGTTAGGAAAAATACGTTCCATTATGGTCAATGTGATGGGAGAGGTCGAAGTTCCCGGTACGTATCGGTTATCGGCTTTTGCATCGGTGTTTCATGCTTTGTATCGTGCCGGAGGAGTTAATCGTATAGGCAGTTTACGAACCATTCAAGTCGTACGAAGTGGTATGAAAGTAGCTGATGTGGATGTGTATGAGTATATTATGAAAGGAAAACTTACAGATGATATACGTTTGTCGGAAGGAGATGTGATTTTGGTATCCCCTTATGAAAATTTGGTTGGTATATCGGGAAAGGTGAAGAGACCGATGATCTATGAAATGAAACATGGAGAAAGTTTAGCTACTTTGATTAGTTATACGGGTGGATTTACCGGAGATGCTTATCGGAATACGGTCCGTCTGGTGCGTCGTAGCGGAAGGGAGAAGCAAATATATAATGTGGACCAACAGGATTACGATAACTTTATTCTGACTGATAACGATGAAGTGTCCGTTGAGGCGGTATTGGGACGTTTTTCAAATAAAGTAGAAATTCATGGAGCGGTTTATCGTGCAGGCATGTATCAGTTGGATAGTGTGACGGGGACTATAAAGCGGCTGATACAACAGGCGGAAGGTCTTCGTGGAGATGCTTTTCTTAATAGAGCCTTGTTGAGGCGTGAGCGTGAAGATCTGTCTCATGAAATGATTCCTGTTGATCTGAAAAAACTTATGGAAGGAACTGCACCCGATTTACCTCTGCAAAAGAATGATGTACTCTATATCTCAAGTATAAAGGAATTGGAAAAAGAAGGAGTTCTCTTCATTTATGGTGACGTGGCAAAACCGGGTTATTTTCCCTTTGCGCGGAATATGAGTGTTCAGGACTTGATTTTAAAAGCTGGCGGATTATTGGAATCGGCTTCGACTGTTCGTATCGATGTGTCACGACGAATTAAAGATCCTAAAAGTGTTTCTTCTTCTACTGTGATAGGGAAAAGCTTTACAGTAGAATTGAAAAATGGACTGTTGATAGGAGAGAGCAATACACTGAAATTGGAACCTTATGATATGGTGTTTGTACGTAGAAGTCCAGGGTATCAAAAGCAGGCAAATGTGACGGTCAATGGGGAAGTTACATTTACAGGAAACTATGCGCTGACTAAAAAGAATGAACGGCTGAGTGACTTGATAGCAAAAGCCGGAGGGTTATCGAAGAGCGCCTATGCGAAAGGTGCGCGTCTGATGCGCAGGATGACGGCGGATGAAATCCGGCAAAAGCAAGATGCAGTTCGGTTTGCAACAAAGGGAACCGGAAAAGATTCGGTCTCTTTATCTTCTTTGGAAGTGGATCAGACTTACTCTGTCGGTATTGAACTTGAAAAAGCTCTGGCAAAGCCGAAATCGGATGAAGATCTGGTATTACGGGAGGGCGACGTACTTTTTGTTCCTAAATATGTCAGTACCGTGACTGTTAACGGTGCTGTGATGTACCCCAATACTGTGCTTTATCAGAAAGGAAGTGGAATTGATTATTATATAGGACAAGCCGGTGGTTTTGGAAACCGGGCCTTGAAACGGCGTGCTTATGTTGTATATATGAATGGTACAGTCTCCCGATTGAGAAGAAATACGGCAAATGCCATTGAACCCGGGTGTGAAATAATTGTGCCCAGCAAAGGAGAACGGAAGAAAATGACTACGGCAGGAGCTGTTGGCATGAGTAGCTCCATTGCTTCTATAGCTGCGATGGTTGCTTCGATGGTGAGTTTAACAAAATAAGAAATAGATGAATACAAACGAAAGGCCCGAAATGACAGAAAAACAGTCATGTCATTGGTATCTTGCTTTTACTGCTTCTCGGGCAGAGCAACGCGTGAAGCAAGAACTGGATCAGCGGAAAGTCCGAAACTATCTTCCACTACGTAAAATTACTTATCAATGGCAGGGACGTTCCAGGGAGGCATTATGTCCACAAATAGCTCGTTGCGTCCTTATTTGGACGTCATTGTCCGACATTCGGCAGTTATCCGGAATATCAGGATTGATTATTCCTCAAAACATCTGGGATTATCGTGTTCCGGAATGGCAGGTGGAAAGTTATCAACTATTGTTTTCTCAAATGGATACCGCCGTGGAATGGATACCCGATTGCTTGGAATCCGCCACAATGGTTCGTGTTACAGGAGGTCCTTTGACTGGGTTAGTGGGCGAACTGGATACTTCGGACACAGGGTTTCGGATAAGGATCCGTTTTCATTCTATGGGATGTTTTCGTGTTGCTGTACCTGAAGAATGGATTGAAAAATTTTAAGAACCTGTTTGAATCTACAAGTTTGTATGAACAAAGATTGAACGCTTTTCTAAGTCCATCCTTAGGTTTGTTGCTGTCAGAGACATATCGATGGCTGTAGAGAAATAAGAGATGTTCGAAAACAGGATCTAACTATTACTTTTTCTTTTTTTCATCTCAACGATAATTCCTCGTCTGTTACAGGGCGGGGAATTATTATTTCATTTTCTCTGTAACTTTGACTCTTTTTCATCTTTCAAGTGACAATAGAATGTCAAAATCTGACTTTCTGTCAGAGTCCTGTCATTTTCGATCTTACTCAACCTTTTGGCACAAGGTTTGTTTTTTTATAGTCGTCCGCTTAAGACAAACTCCTGAAGGGGGTGCGGGAACAACCGGACAAAAGAAACTGAAATAATAATAAATAAAAGAATAACGATCATGGGAAAAATTATTGGTATTGACTTAGGAACTACAAACTCTTGTGTTTCTGTATTTGAAGGAAACGAACCTGTAGTAATTGCAAATAGTGAAGGTAAACGTACAACTCCTTCTATTGTGGCATTTGTAGATGGCGGAGAACGTAAAGTCGGTGATCCTGCAAAACGTCAGGCTATCACGAACCCTACCCGTACAATTTTCTCTATCAAACGTTTCATGGGTGAGAATTGGGATCAGGTACAAAAAGAAATAGCACGCGTTCCTTATAAAGTAGTGAAAGGTGATAACAACACTCCACGTGTGGATATTGACGGACGTCTATATACTCCACAGGAAATTTCAGCAATGATTCTGCAGAAGATGAAGAAAACAGCTGAGGATTATCTGGGACAAGAAGTAACAGAAGCTGTGATTACCGTTCCTGCATATTTCTCTGATTCGCAGCGTCAGGCAACTAAAGAAGCTGGACAGATTGCCGGTTTGGAGGTTAAACGTATTGTAAACGAACCGACAGCGGCTGCGTTGGCTTATGGTCTTGATAAGGCTCACAAAGATATGAAGATTGCCGTATTCGACTTAGGTGGAGGTACATTCGATATTTCTATCTTGGAGTTCGGTGGCGGCGTATTCGAGGTGCTTTCTACAAATGGTGACACCCATTTGGGTGGTGATGACTTTGACCAGGTTATTATCGATTGGCTGGTTCAGGAATTTAAGAACGATGAAGGTGCCGACCTGACTCAGGATCCGATGGCTATGCAGCGTTTGAAAGAAGCTGCTGAAAAAGCAAAGATTGAATTGTCTTCTTCTACAAGCACTGAAATCAACTTGCCGTATATTATGCCGGTAGGTGGTGTACCTAAGCACTTGGTTAAGACGCTGACTCGCGCTAAATTTGAATCTTTGGCTCACAACTTGATTCAGGCTTGTCTTGAACCCTGTAAGAAAGCAATGCAGGATGCAGGTTTGAGTAACTCGGATATTGATGAAGTAATCCTCGTAGGTGGTTCTTCTCGTATTCCGGCTGTACAGAAGCTGGTTGAAGATTTCTTTGGTAAAACTCCTTCAAAGGGGGTTAATCCGGATGAAGTTGTAGCTGTAGGTGCTGCTGTTCAGGGTGCTGTGCTGACTGATGAAATCAAAGGTGTGGTATTGTTGGATGTTACTCCGTTGTCAATGGGTATCGAAACACTGGGTGGTGTGATGACTAAATTGATTGACGCTAATACTACAATCCCTGCACGTAAGAGCGAAACATTCTCTACTGCTGCCGACAATCAGACAGAAGTTACCATTCACGTTCTGCAAGGTGAACGTCCGATGGCTGCACAAAATAAATCAATCGGTCAGTTCAATCTGACTGGAATTGCTCCGGCACGTCGTGGCGTTCCTCAAATTGAGGTAACTTTCGATATCGATGCCAACGGTATTCTGAAAGTATCTGCAAAGGATAAGGCTACTGGTAAAGAACAGGCTATCCGTATCGAGGCTTCCAGCGGTTTGAGCAAAGAGGAAATCGAAAAAATGAAGGCTGAAGCTGAGGCTAATGCAGAGGCTGATAAGAAAGAACGTGAGAAGATTGATAAACTGAATCAGGCTGACAGTTTGATCTTCCAGACTGAGACTCAGTTGAAGGAATTGGGTGATAAGTTACCGGCAGATAAGAAAGCTCCGATCGAGGCTGCTCTCCAGAAACTGAAAGATGCTCACAAGGCTCAGGATATGACAACTATCGATAGCGCTATGGCTGAACTGAATACTGCATTCCAGGCTGCAAGTGCCGAAATGTACGCTCAGAGCGGTGCACAAGGTGGTGCACAGGCCGGTCCGGATATGAACGCAGGTCAGTCAAATGCCGGACAAAATAATGGCAAACAAGACGATAATGTTCAGGATGCTGACTTTGAGGAAGTGAAGTAAGTATCGGTAAACAACGATAATTATAAATAAGAATATAGGGTGTAACTCAATGCGTTATGCCCTATTTCTTTTTATATCACTTTTTTTTGATTTTGCTTATTATTCGGATTTTTATTGTATATTTGTACCATAATTGTACCGACGCTTAAAAGTAGATAATGTGACACTTATAAAAATGTTGGTATTGAGAATGAGAAATATAAGTAAAAAGTGAATTATGCCAGCAGCAAAATTTGAAATAACACGTCAATGCAAGGTTTGTGGAGAGACCTTTGTGGCTAAAACCATTGAATCGTGGTATTGCTCTCCCAAATGTTCCAAAATTGCATGGAAACGACGCAAGGATGAAGAATTGAGATTGCAAAGGTTGGACGATGTGGTCAAGAAAATACCAAAGTCCAAAAAGTACATCACTGTTCCTGAAGCATACGCTTTGTTTGGCATAAGCAAAGAAACTCTTTACCGCTTGATTCGTAAGGGAACAATTCCAAGTGTGAATGCCGGAGAAAGGCAAACATTATTATCAAAAGAAGAACTGATGAAACTCTATCCTCTCCGAAAGAAAGCTCTCACAAAGCCGAAGCCTATCGCTAAACTGTATAGTCTGGAGCCAAAAGACTGTTATACCATTGGAGAAATCACAGAGAAATTTCTTGTGAATGAAAGTACCGTTTATCTCCATATACGCAAATACTCTATCCCTACCCGGCAGATAGGGAATTTTGTATATGTCCCCAAGAAAGAAATTGATAACTTATATAAAGGTATGAAACGATGAAGAAAGCATTAGTCAATACACGAGTGTCGGTAAAACTCCGCAAGTCTGAATATCGTGATGAGTGGTATCTTTATGTGGAATCTTATCCTGTGTTCCAATCCGGTAAAGATACTCCGCAAAGAGTACGTGAATATCTCAATCGTACTATTACGACACCTGTTTGGGATAAGTCACGTAATGCACGGACTAATACCGAAGGTAAAACCACTTATAAGCCAAAGCGAGATCTGAATGGTATTATACAATGTAAGTCTCAATTGGATCAAGAATCATGTATCTATGCCGATAAAGTCAGAAGCCTACGGCAAAAGGAATATGATAATGCGGCTCTTTATGCTGATACCGATGCTGAACAGGCAGAGCAGTTGGAACGCTCCAGAAGTAATTTCATTGAATACTTCGACCATGTGCAGCGAACAAGGCACGCCCATAGTTCTGATTCTATCATTGTCAATTGGAGGCGAGTTCATGAGTTGTTGAAGATATTTGCAAAAAGCGATACCATTCTCTTTTCACAAATAGACTTAAAGATGGTGGAATCGTTTCGTCAATTCATAATGAACGCTCCACAAGGAGGAACTAAACGAGGTACAATATCTCAAAATACAGCTGCAACATATTTTTCAATCTTCAAAGCCGGATTGAAACAAGCATTTATAGATGGCTACCTAACTATTGATATTTCTGCGAAAGTCAAAGGTATTCAGGAAAGAGAAAGCCGGAGAGAATATCTTACGGTAGAGGAATTGAATCGACTGGCACAAACACCTTGTGACCCATTACTGAAACGTGCAGCCCTGTTTTCTGCTCTAACAGGAATCCGTCATTGCGATATTCAAAAATTGAAATGGTCGGAAGTGGAGAATTTCAATGGAGGTTATCGCTTGAACTTTACTCAACAAAAGACAAAAGGTGTTGAATATATGCCAATTTCGGAACAAGCATTCAATCTTTGTGGTGAGCAGCAGGAGGGAGAGCTTCTTGTGTTTGCCGGACTGCCAGACCCTTCATGGATAAATCGTCCTGTCAAGAAATGGGTTGAAGCAGCCGGAATATCCAAACACATAACATTTCATTGCTTTCGTCATTCCTATGCGACCCTGCAACTGGCTGGAGGTACTGATATTTATACAGTTAGCAAAATGTTAGGGCATACCAATGTGAGAACTACCCAAGTGTATGCAAAGGTGGTTGATGAAAAGAAAGAGAAAGCTACAGAAACAATTAAATTGGATTTATTACCAACAAATTAAAAAAGTCCTATATAATTCATCCGAAATGAGATTATTGCCTTATCTTTGTACTAAATTAGGGTATGTAATATCAATTTGAGATGAGTAAGATTAATATTGATAGAATCGTCAAGGATATTAAGTCTAAAACGACAAGTTTAACACCAGTCATTGAAGCTGTGTGTAATTCAATTGACGCAATTGGTCCAGAAAGAACCGATGGTGTTATTGATATTATAGTAAAACGAACTGGCCAACGATCTTTAAATTTAGACAACGCTCATACTCTGTCTGACATTGTATCAATAGATATAGCTGATAATGGTATAGGTTTTACTGAGGAAAACAAAGACTCTTTTGACACCTATCGAAGTGGATTTAAGATGTCAAAAGGAGGTAAAGGTTTTGGACGATTTATGTATCTAAAATACTTTAATAATGTTTCTATTGAAAGTGTTTTTTGCGAAAACGATAAATACAAACAACGTAGTTTTACATTTGGTCATGCAGATGAAATAATAGAAAATGAACAAATAATAGATATTGAATCCAACCCCGACCTACATACAGGTACAGTTCTGCATCTTTCTTCTATCAAGTCTTTTGATTTGGATAAAGGACTTGAAGTTATTGCCAGAAAGCTTGTGGAACGTTTGCTAGTATTCTTTGTTACGGGAGGAAAGTATACTCCAAAAATTACAATCAAAGAAGAAGACGAGTCCAATTCAATAGTATTGAACGATTATATCGGAGAAAATTCCGATATTCAGCAGATAGGTAAAGACGAAAATTTTACGATAAAAGGTTGTGAGAATGAATGGGATTTTGTAGTCAAAATTTATAAAATATACTATTCTGCAATAACAAATAAAATTTGTCTAACTGCAAATTTTAGAGAGGTTACAGAGTCTGCATTGCACAACTATGTGCCTGAGTTTAAAGAAACGATGTTTGAGATAACAGAAAATGGCACTCAGAAGAACTATATGATAAAAGCGTATGTTCAAGGTAAATATCTCGATGACAATGTAACAACAGAAAGAGATGGCTTCAATTTTGGTAAGGAAGATGATATATACTCAGATTTATCTGAGAGGCAAATAATGAAAACAACTTCATTAATCATTAAAAAGTATTTTTCTGATGATATAGAAAAACGATATAATGACAAGAAACAAAAAGTTGAGCATTACGTATATACTACAGCGCCTTGGAATAAAACTTTATTAAAAGATGTAGATATGGAATCTATTCCTATTGGAATCTCAGATTTTGATTTGGAGATGCGCTTCCAAAAGATAAAGTTCGACAAAGAACAGAATGCTAGAATTGCATTAAAGGAGTTGCAGAACAGATACTCAGATACTGAAGATGATAGTGATTCATCATTAGAGGATGAAGTAAATGAGATTTTAAAGAATGTGACAGAAACAGCAAAAAATGATTTAGCTCATTATGTCTGCCAGAGGCGTAGAATCATTGAATTATTCGATGATTTACGTAAAAGGATTGATGGAGGGAAATCTCACAAAGAGAGCGAAATGCACAATCTGATATTTCCTATGATAAAGGATGACAGAGAGGTTGAATATGAAGAGCATAACTTATGGTTACTTGATGAGAGATTTAATTTCACTCAATATATAGCATCAGATAAAGTAATTTCTAGTTCTGATCACAAGGAGCCAGACCTTGCTATATTTTATGAAAGTGGGTTGTTTTATCGAAATGGTGATAATGCGATTACATCTCCTATTGCTATTGTTGAATTCAAGCGACCTAAACGCAGCAACTATCCAGATGAGGAGAATCCAATAAACCAGGCATTGCGTTATGCTGGTAAAATTCTTGCAGGCAAATATGAGATGCCAGAGGGATTAGAAGAGGTTATTGTAGATAAGAGTGTAACACCTGTATATATATACATTGTATGTGATATAGTGCCTAAAATTCAGGAGTTTGCCGATTTGGCCGGACTTGCTCTAAGTCCTGACAGACAAGGATACTTTGGTTATAACTCCAAGTATAATGCATATATTGAAATAAAAAGTTTTAAGAAAGTTATTGATGATGCAAAAATGCGCAATCAAATATTCTTTAAGAAATTAGGATTTTCATAGAAATATCATATTAACAAAAAATATAAATCTATCAACTTTTTCATTTGTTATGATTAGTGTATTAGGATAAAATTAAAAATTATGAAATATAAAGAAGCACAGGAAGTTATAAGAAATCATTCTCATTTGATAGGCAAAATCAATGAGAAAGGGTTTGTTATAAATGAGTTAATAATGGTTCCTCAAGACGAAGATAAGCGGAATCGGTATATACAATCATATATCCAAACGAAGGATGCTAATCGTTCAATTGAACCTTATATTGATGAAGAACTTTCAGTTTGGGCTATAGACACCAAACACTTATTGGAATCTAACGTTTTGTTTTACCAAGAAATAGTTAAATAACGTGAAGTTTGTATCCGGACTGTTAAATATTTTTCATCGTAAAGATTTGAAAGAAATTTTTACTCCCAACACAATAGCTAAATTAGCATATGTTAGACGAGGTGAGATAGAGGAGAATCTGTTATCTAATATTACCATACCTGGGAAACAAATTATTTTATATGGTCATTCAGGTAGCGGTAAAACAACACTTATACGAAAGATGTTGTATGATAAGAAAATTAATTTTGTTCAAGTTCATTGTAGCTCAAATACGACAATTAATGATATTATACTTGACACTTTTGACAATTTAGATCGGTTTTACATTGCAGAGAAGAATTCTAATAAATCTTATACGATAACAGGTTCACTTAAATCTGAATATAAGTCTATTGCTTCAGAAATATCTGTAACAAAAGAGTCTTCATTTGGTGAAACTATGGTTAGAATACTACCTCCTAGACTTACAAGTCAAAAGTTGGCTAAATTTTTAGGAGAAATAGATGCAGTATGGATAATTGAGGATTTTCATAAAGTACCTAATGAAGAAAAAAAGAAAATAGCCGATATCCTGAAAATATTTATCGACGCAGCTAATGATTATCCCAATGTAAAAATCATTTGTATCGGAGCTGTTGGTTCTGCACGAGAATTGATAAATCTGGATTCAAATTTATATCCACGAATAACAGAGTTGCATGTACCTTTATTATCGGGACAAGAGATTAAAGAGATCATAAACCAAGGCTGTAAACTGCTTAATATTTCAATGTCAGACAATTTAATAGAAAAAATTTCATATTATTCTAATCGTTTGGCTTCATTAACACACCAAATGTGTTATGACATTTGTGATTCTAATAAAATTCACAAACAACAATATAAGCATAAAAGAATTGGCGACAAATATTTTAAAAGTGCTATTGAATCTTATGTGAATAAAAACTCAGATACATTGAAAGGTATATATGACTCATGTGTGAAGCGACAACTTGCTTGGTATATCTTAAAAACATTTGTAACAATAGAAAGAGACTCTATCAGATTTTCAGAGATACAGAATAGAGTATGTCAAAAACAACGGTCGTATACCGATGAGGAAATAATGAAAGAATTAGATGAACTATCATCTGCTGCAATAAATATCATAAGGTACGATAATAATTCTGATCGTTATTCTATTTCAACTCCATTCTGGGGAGCTTTCTTAAAGATGCAAATTGCTATAGAAGATGCAAACCGAAATAATAATAAAAATAAGAATAAGCGTAAAAAACTTATCCTAAAGAATCAAAATGATATTGATGCTGATGTTTATAATGTTTTATTAGAAAGGATGGAAGAATTTAAAAGACTAATGGCAGAGGCTCGAAATTGATATACATGTCAATCATCATCTTGTTAGATAAAATCTACATCAAACTATTTGAAATTTATTTATCTAAAATGATGTAATTCATTTACTGTTTAGCGGTTATTTATATAGCCACCTGCGTAGAATTTACGTGGGCGGCTTTTTATTTTTATCTATGGTCATTTCTTGTGATTGCCTTATGATTCCTTTATGATGGGCGACACTATCATAAAAAACTACTACTGATATTCTCCACTATTGACATTGATAATCAATATGTAACCCTTATGATTATTGTGTTTCATTGCTGTCTTTTTATGTGATGTATTGCACCATAAAATCAGTATTTGAAATCGCTGTTACTTTGCCGAAAAATCAAACAGTAAACAAGTAATAATATGAGCGAGAAGAACATTACATTTGAAGATTTGCCCAAAGCAATGTCGTGGATGATGGATAAGTTGAATGAATTGGATTCCAAAATTGACGGTCTGAATAATCCAACACACAATATCCCAACCGAGCAATGGATGAACCTGAAAGAGTTGTGTGAGTATATTCCCAGCCATCCGGCAGAACAAACAGTATATGGATGGACGAGTTGCCATCAAATTCCATTTCATAAAAGAGGAAAGCGTATCATGTTTCTTAAATCAGAAATAGACGAGTGGCTTCATGCCGGTAAGATAAAATCTGAAAAGGATCTGGAAAATGAAGCATCCCAATTCATAAGGTCAAAAAGAAATACCCGATTCTAATGGATTCTATCAAGTTATGCAATGCCATTAGAATGGAATTTGAAGGAATCTTTGAGAACAAGATTCCTTTGGATGCTTTTCCGATAAAAATCCAAGATATGATATTGGCTTTATCCCGGCAAGAGAATTATTCCATAGAATATATGATGGCTTCTCTTTTGGTTGCAGTCTCAACCGCCATTGGTAATGCTGTCAATATTCGTATTCGTGGAGGATGGATTAGTAACTCTGCCCTTTATATGATATTGGTAGGTCGTCCCGGAATGGGTAAAACTCCACCTTTGGATTTTGCTTTCCGTCCCATTCGCAAGCATGATGCCAAAGCTATCAAGCAATTCAAACTGGAGATGGAGCAATACAACAATCTGGTAGAAAGCAATAAAGGTAAGAAAGAAGGCACTACTCCTTTGCCAAACAAACCTGTCTTACGGAGAACTATTATATCGGATTTTACTCCAGAGGCGTTAATGCGTGCGCTTGATGATAACCAGCGAGGTGTTGTAGTGTATGTGGATGAGATTATGGGGATGTTTAATGCCGTGAACCAATACAGCAGAGGGCAACTTATTGAGCAGCTATTGACAGCATTCAGCGGTAAGCCTTTGGATATTTCAAGATGCAGTATGCTTATACCGATTCATATAGAATATCCCTTTATAAATATTGTCGGTACGATGCAAACAACTCGTATGCACGAACTGATAGAGAAAGGTTATAAAGAAAACGGACTGCTTGACAGAATTATTTTTGTTTATCCATCGTCCCAAGAAATTGCTGATTGGCAATCAGATGTAGATTCGTCTTTTGATAAATACTCGACTATGTGGGAATCAATAATTGACAAGGTGATTAGCTTACCTTTTGTAGAGAATGAAGATGATAAAAATACACAAACTGTTCTGGATTTTTCTTCAGAAGCTAAAGCCTATTTTACAAATTGGCGTAATAATGCAATCCGAACCATCAATCAAATTCAAGATGATGGACTGGTAGATAGCAGAGTGATTAAAGCTCCGATGATAACAGCTCGTTTGGCATTAGTCCTGCAAATCTTTCGCTGGGCTTGTGGGGAGGTGCATAAGGATTTTGTGGATATAGATTCAACAAAATCGGCTATTGCTTTAAGTGCATATTTTGAGAGTTGTTATTCTGACATTCAGAAGTATATGTTAAGAGAGAGTATTGAACCTCAGAAAAAAGAATTACTTGATTGCCTTCCTAAACAGTTTACAACTTCCGATGCAATTCAAGCAGGGAGAGAAGTCGGACTATCAGAAAGGTCTGTAATGTATTCTTTGGTCAGTCTTGCCACAAATAAAATTATCAAGAAAGTAAAACGAGGTGAATATGAGAAACTGCAATAGACAACCTCATTTGCACTTTGCAGTTGTTGCAGTTTGCACTTTGTTTTCATATAGGTTTCTGCAAAACTGCAATAAGTGCAAACTGCACGGACTGCAACAATAAAACAATGAAGTATGAGCGAATATAGATTTTCCCTTCAAAAATATAAGCGAGGTTCAAAACTATCGTGTCCTAAGTGTGGAAAGAAACAGTGCTTTGTCAAATACATAGATAGTCAAGGAAAGATTACCTTTCCGGATTATGTGGGTAGATGTGACCATGAACAATCTTGCAAATACCATTATACACCCTTGGATTATTTTAATGACAATCCAACGCTGATGAATTATAGCAAGTATAATTCTACCAAAGTAAGTAATCCCAAGCCGTGTTTATCACCTTCCTTTATTTCCAAAGAACTAATGGAGCGTTCTCTGACTAACTATCCCATGAATCCATTGTACATTTACTTGTCAGGGGTATTGGGCAAAGATGAGACATCCCGGATATTCCAACTGTATCATGTTGGAACTTCAAAGAAATGGGGATGTTCTACGGTTTATTGGCAAATTGATTGGCAAGGCAACGTGCGGACAGGAAAGATTATGTTGTATGATAGAACAACAGGACATCGGATAAAAGAACCGAGAAGTTATGTGAGCTGGGTACATACAGAATTGAATCTTCAAGAGTATCATTTGAAGCAATGTTTCTTTGGCGAACACCTCTTGTCTAAGAACCCAACCCAATCGGTTGCGATTGTTGAAAGCGAAAAATCAGCATTGATAGCTGCCCATTATATGCCGGATTTTATATGGTTGGCAACAGGTGGAATGCATGGGTGCTTTAAAGCTGATGCGGTAAACGCATTGAAAGGTCGGTCTGTTATGCTGTGTCCTGATTTGGGAGCAAAAGATGTTTGGAAAACAAAGTTAGATTTACTCTCGCCCATTTGTACCAAAGCGATATTAAGCGATAGCTTGGAACAATACGCAACTGACGAACAGCGAAAGAGCGGATTGGATATTGCAGATTTCTTGTTGATGACAGATACACCAGCGATGATACTTCAAAAGATGATAAAGCGAAATCCTAACTTGCAGACTTTGATCGATTGTTTGCATTTGGAATTGGTGGATTCAAGTTAGAGACATGGTTTTGTAGAAGCCCCAACTAAGGGAAGAGAAAAATAATTGATTATCCAAATAAATATTGATGCCAATAGTCATTTCCCGTATTGGTAGACAAGCGGATTTCCTTTGGGCAAATGCAATGCTTGCATTGAGGTTGATAATGCTCCATTTTTAATGGGTATCCTATGCAAGAAGTACCACCGTCCGACAAAATAGTTTCACTCATTTGTCATCTTGGAGGCTTCTTGCATTACTCTCAGGCTCGCAATGAATAGAATATTTTTATAAATAAATTCCAGTTATAAACAGCTATGGATATACAACAAGACAACGATAAACAGAATGTTCGTACCCGTCATATTGATATTCGTTTGACTGAAAAAGAGTACGAAACGGTTGCTGCAAAAGCAGCTGAATGTGGAATGACGCTCAGTAACTATGGACGAAAATTACTCCAAAATCACCATCCGAATAAGCGACTTTCTAATGAAGAAGTGCAAGGTCTAAATTCTCTATCGGATGCAAGAGCTGACCTTATCCGCATTCAGAATGTTCTCAAAGGTAAACCTGACGAGATGAAAAAGAGATATTTCCGTGATGAAAATTATATGCGTGCATGGATAGAAGCAGTCAACAGGCTTATCGCACGATGGGGACAGATTCGGGACAGTATAAATCAAATTTGAAGTTATGATAGCACAAGGGAATGCAATCTCTCACGGAGCGAGAGCCATTGAATATTCAATGGAAAAAGACAAGGCACGACTTGTTAAAGTGAATGGCTTGCCCGAAAATATAGAGCCTTTGGCTATGTGGTCACGGATGATGCAACACCAGCACCAATGTATGAAAGACAGGTATAATCCGAAGCCCATAACCTTGAACGCACTGCGTTTTGAAATATCTCCAGCCAAAGAAGAAACGATAGATTGGTCGATGAAAGACTGGCAGGATTTGGCAGATGAATTCATTTCTGTGCTTGATGGTATTGACAAAAGACCTGGCAAATCAGATTGTCGGTTAAGACCGACCAATATCAAAAACAGTCAGTATGTTGTTTCGCTGCATACTGATAGCAAGAGTGGCATTCCACACTTGCATATTGTGGCTAACCGAATTGATAATAATGGCAATACAAATGATGCGCATTACATCGGTGAACGTGCTGTTCGTGCAGCCAACATCATCAATGAGAAACGAGGTTGGGTACAATCTGCGCAACGTCGTAGCGAAAATATTCAGCAAATCAGCAAAGACTGTATTGCCATTTTGAAAGCCATGCCCAAATTTGATTGGGCTACTTATTGCCAAATGCTTAATGCTAAGGGATATGACATAAAACTAACGAAAGACGATGCAGGAGTAGTCAAAGGATATGCCATACGAAAGGGGAACTCCATTTATAAATCTTCAATATTGGGTAAAAGTCAAAAATTAATGCCATCAAAAATTGAAGCTACATGGGCTGGATTACACAATTCATCTGAGCAAGCAATTCTGCCTCAATCAAAAGATGAAAAAATGAATGTGCAAGAGAATAGCAAAACGGTAACACAGTTAAATCCTCCATTTCATCATTATTCTATTGCAGTAGATGGAAAAATGTTTGATATAAGTTTACCTCATTCTGTAAAGTCTGTGTTTAACAAAGAACTTGTAGATTCGGATGAAGGAATCAAACACGCTGATTTGCTTAAAGTTGCCACCTTGTTGTTTGCCGGATATTTGGATGCAGCCACTTCTATGTCATCTTCATGCGGAGGTGGTGGCAGTCCCGGTAGTGGATGGGGTAAAGACAAAGACGAGGATGAACGTAACTGGGCAATCCGTTGTGCAAAAATGGCAAAATGGCTCTGTAAGCCCATTAAGCGTAACAGAAGCAGATAGCATTTCATTTATAACCATACAACACTATGCGTAAAAGTAAATTTGACCAATCTCCTTTGCCTGTGCAGGATAGTAAGTACATGAATCAGGATGACAATATTAGTGAAATAGAAAATCGTGTAGAATTTGACACCGAATTTGTCAATCTTACAAATCAGATAGAGGACATCAAAGCCGCTATTCAAAAATTGGAACAGATAAAAGCCTGTGTAGATTCTTCAATGGAAGCCCTTGAAAAATCAACACAAACTCTCAATGCAGCTATAAAAAAGTCCGATAATATAGCCAATGCTATTTGTCGCACTTTTATTCAAGTAGAGAATACTGTTATAACTATAAAACTTAGCGAAACGGATAAATCCATCCTTGCTGAATATCGCCACAAATTGATTGAGGAAGAAAAATGCCTATTTGAAAAACAAATGGCTGAGTTGAAAGCTACTCATGAAAAACATTGGAAAGAAGTTAATAGATTTGCGAAATCTTATACTTCGTTTTCTCTTAATGGCTGGATAGCAAAAATCTCCGTTATTGGATTTTGGATATTATATGCGTATTTCTGTTTGACATTGGGAGGATGGATAATATATTCGATGTGTGTTTATCGGAATTAGGAAGGATGGACGAACCACCCTTCCTAATGTCTCACCAAGTTATGACCTTATCAACAATCTCTTGTTGTTCTGCACTACTGCGTCTCAAATAAATGCGAGTGGTTTCTATGCTTTCATGCCCCATCAGATCGGCAAGCAAAGAAATATCGTTGAACTTCTCCAAGAAATTCTTGGCAAAGCGATGACGGAACGAGTGAGGGTAAACTACTTTTTCATTCAAACCGTATTTTGAAGCATAGTTTTTCAACTGTTGAGCAATACCTCTGGTAGTGATACGTTCACCGAAGCGATTGAGGAAAAGATAGCCCGTGGTACGATTTGCCTTGTTTAACCATTCTGTTGCCTCCTTGCGTAAAGCTTTCGGAATGTAGATACGGCGTATTTTGCCACCTTTGGTGTAGATGTCGAAATAGCCTATCTGCACATGCTCCACCTTCATTTGTATTAGTTCGCTGACTCTTGCTCCGGTGGCAGCAAGGAAACGAACCACGAAATACCATTCCTGATTTTCCTCTTTCTTAAGTTTGTTCTTTAGGAAAACATAGTCGGCATTGCTGATTACATTTTCCAAGTAGCTACGCTGTTGTACCTTGACGGATTTAAGTCTCAGACGAGATTTCCCCATGCAATCAAGATACTTGTTCATTGCCTGAATACGAAGATTTACAGTTTTAGGCTTGAATTTCTCAATGAGATAGGTTTTATAAACAAGCAGATTGCACTTGTTCAGTTCCTTGTGTCGGGAATAGTATTCTCTTACGGCATAGAGGTAAGCCGCGACCGTATTCTCCGCCATATTCCCTTGACGAAGATACATTTCAAAATTTTCAATGTCCATGTCTTATACATTATTAGTTAAACAATTCGCTATCATTAATAATGTATAGCATCCACAAATTCATTGAGTTCCTATTATGAGAAGTTTCTCGCTACCGGGGAGGTGAAATGTATTGATGAGGAGATTCCGTTTGAGATACCTGCTACTTGGGAATGGGTTAGATTATCAAATGTTTCTGTAATTCAAGAAGGACCGGGTATAAGAAGTTTTCAATATATGCCATCGGGGATTCAACTATTAACCGTTACAAATATTTTGGAAGGTAAAGTTGATATGAAAAAACAAACAAAATTTATATCCGAGCAAGAATACAATGATAAATACACCCATTTTACACTCAAACAAGGTGATATTGTATGTGCTTGTTCGGGAGGTAGCTGGGGAAAATCTGCGTTATTTAATGTAAAAAGAACTCCTGTTATTTTAAATACAAGTACTTTACGATTACGCTATTTCTCTGATTTAGGATGTAACCTATATTTGTATCATATTACAAAAAGTTCTTTTTTCAAGAATCAGCTTGCAGAACAGTTATCTGGGATGCAGCCAAATTTTGGCTATACTCATTATTCTAAAGTATTATTACCATTACCACCATTACGAGAACAAAAGCGTATATCTGAATTAATTGAACAGATACTTCCGTATATATTCAAATACAATTCAGCACAAGAAATACTAAATAATCTCAATAATGACATTAGTATAAAACTAAAGAAGTCCATTCTTCAAGAAGCTATTCAAGGCAAACTTGTACCACAAATAGCAGAGGAAGGCACAGCCCAAGAATTACTTGAACAGATAAAGTTTGAAAAGCAGAAGCTCGTCAAAGAGAGTAAGCTAAAGAAGTCTGCCTTAGCAGATTCTATCATCTATAAAGGTGACGATAACAAGTATTATGAGCAGATAGATAAGGAAACCAAAGAAATAACAGAAGATATTCTCTTTGATTTACCAAACAAATGGCAATGGTGTAGAATTGGAATAATATTCATGCACAACAACGGGAAACAACTTAATAAAGGAAATTCCAAAGGTAAGTTAATGAAATACATAACAACATCCAATCTCTATTGGGATGGATTTGTTCTTGATAACCTAAAGGAAATGCCATTTGAAAAAAATGAAATAGATCGCTGTATGGCTGTCAAAGGAGATTTATTAGTCTGCGAAGGTGGAGATATAGGACGCTCTTGCATTTGGAATTATGACTTTCCGATAATGCTGCAAAACCACATACACAAGTTGCGTCCATATATTCCGTTATGTACAAAATTCTTTTATTATATTTTCAATCTGTACAATTTGGCAGGATTGATAGGAGGTAAAGGCATCGGTATTCAAGGCTTTTCATCCAAAGCTCTACATAATACTCTTGTGCCTTTGCCTCCACTAAAAGAGCAATATCGCATTGTTACCCAAATAGAAAAACTATTTGAGCAACTGCGATAATTCGGTTATTCGTTCTGCTATACGTTGCTGTTCCGCAAAAGGTGGAATACCAATAGGTAGGTTGTAGAATAGCTCCTTATTGAGGTGTGGAATTGCCGCACCTCTTTTTGAATTTTTCAACTCCTCTTTATAGAACAAGATGAAAGCCAAAATATATGGCTTCCACATAACAGAAGAAAGCCATAGCTGTTTGAATGTACTTCCCATATATCCATCTTGTGGAACGGAGAAAACTTCACCGGAATTTTCACCATCTACAAGAATGATGTTATCTCCGGCATAGACAAATTTACCTTTATCAATAACGGCTGCAGATGATTTCCCACGCAGGTATTTTGCATCCAAACAGATGCCCTTCCCGGTTCTCTTTTCTCCATCGGTCAGTTGGCATATATCTTTCAAACGCAATACAACCCAGCTATTAGGATATTCAAAAGGAAGCTCAATTTCAACGATTTGCTCATTTATCCTCTCATAATACTTGCTAATTGCTTAATCTTTGAAATAATTCGATCTTGTTCCATTAGAGGCGGAATAGGTACTAAATAAGTTTTTACAGTAGCAGTTGCAAGTTCCTTTTGTTTTGTACTACCATCCGATTTATCTTCTATCACAGATTGTACCGTATTGCTCGTGAAATAGTAATAAAGGTATTGGGGCATAACAAACTTTTTCATTGCTCTTATAACGGTAACATGACTATCTGCCACAGCCAATTCATACGGGTTTAAGCTACTCCAATAAATTGCCATTCGTCCTAATGTTCCCAATCCTGTAGAGTTCCACATTAAATCTCCGTCCTGTAAAATACGTTCTTCACCATACGATGATAAAGTATCTGGATCTATGAATTGGGCTTTATCTATTGAGAATCCACTCCATTGATTACACTTTTGTGCTACAACAGGGTATTTCTTTATTAGAGAATACTTGGGAGACTTACCCCTTTGGATATAAGAACATATATCATAAAGTCTTACCCAACTCCAGCTATCAGGTATTTCAAATGGAATCTCATCAGTAATATCCATTTCTGTATTTCCAATCTTCTCGAAGTACTTGTTATCGTCACCTTTATAGATAACAGAATCAGACAATGCTGACTTTTTTAGCTTACCTTCTTTTACGAGGCGTTCTTTCTCTTTGCGAATCTCGGCAAGCAACTTTTCGGCAGTTCCTTCATCTGCTATTTGAGGGACTAACTTGCCTTGTATTGCTTCTTGCAGAATTGATTTTTGTAAATTCCGTGCCAAAGAAAGGTCAAGTTCCGCTCTGTCTGATAAAAGCTTATTTAATTTTTGTGATAGTGTGTGCATCGCTTTATATTGTTATGCGATGACGAGAAACTTCTCATAATAGGAATTGTCGTCACCACGGTAAATGATTGATTCGTTTTTGTCTTTTTTGATTTTCTTTTTCTTGACAAACTTAGCTTTTTCTACCCTGATGCGTTCAAGAAGCACAGATGCTGGTTCGTCATTAGGATCTTGCGGTACAAGTTTCCCCTGTATCGCCCACTGGAGTATGCTGTTTTTTAATTGCTTACCGTTCATTTTATTCTAATTGACTTAGAAGTTTTCGTCTTTTTGTTTTTCCTTCAGATAGAACTGATATAACTTTTTTCCTATCTTGTCTTTTTTGAAGGTACGTTCATGATTTATAGGTGTCATAGACAACCGAATTTTTGCCACACCTTCATTCAAGATTTCAAACTGCTGTGGAGTAATTCTGAATTGAGCAGTAGAACTTATTTCTGTGACGGGGATTACAATACTTCCACTAATAACACCAGCAGATTGACTTCCATTCCCAATCACAGTTCCTCTTAATTCAAGATATTTACCTGTGAATGTCCGAATTTTCATAGTTGGTTCAGCGAGAAAATTCATTCTGTCTGAACGCACTGTAGCTACTATCGAATAAATGGTGTCTTGCTTAGCTACGCTGTAATTCATATTGCAACCTTCGGCTGCAAGTGCTTTATAAGTATAACCTACTGTTTGTGTTTTAGCGTTGAGTCCTAAAATAATACAAAACAGTAATAATATAATCTTTATAGTTTTCATATTTAATCTTGTTCGTAATCTTCGCCTTGTATTCCTAATTCACCCTTACTCATGGCATTGGCAATATCTATTTTCAGTTCCTCGTCATAATCTTTACTTGTCAAAAAGCTATTGACGATGCGCAGCAGCAAATCTTGGTCAATATTCGATGCTGCCACATGGTAAATGATAGATTCCAATGTACGCATACAGATGCAAGCATGCCAAAAGTAATTATTTTTGTGTAAGAAGTACGTACCCAAAGTCAGTGCAATACGCTTATTCCCATCATTAAAAAAGTGCCCCGAACAGAATCTATACATCAGATAGGTTAGTTTATCAGCAAAGGTTGGATAGTATAAATCATTTTGCACAAAATCCAATGCTGCACGAATTCCCCCTTCATCACGCACTCCTTCAAAACCGCCATCACTGGCATCAATCATTTTGCCATAGATGTTTAAGGTTTCATCGTAATCTATGTAAATAATATCCTTACTCATCTTCTGCCTGCTTTAAGCGTTTAAGCACATCTTTGTTATCCGCTAAGATACGGTCAAAATCAATAGACTGGTCACCGATGAATCGTTCAAACTCTTCAGGAGTAACAGCTTGCAGATAATCTGCTATATTACCATGATACGCATCCCGGAAACTGAAATCCCTTGAAGCCATTTTGGTTCTGGCATCATTTAAATAAGGTTTCTGCATCGGATGTTCGGCAAGTTCATTCACAATGCGCTCTACCTCGTCAATGGTAAGTAACCTGCCACCATTTTCTTTAAACCGTTCACTGAGAGCTGCCCCCACACCGTTTTCAAAAGAAGAAATAACCAATAAAACCTCTGAATACAGCGTGTGTCGAACATTGTCTTTGGAATCCAACTTCAATACTTCCCGATACTCCTTAGCATTCTCCTTGAATACAGCCTTATATATAAAGTCTGTAATTTGAGGATATTTGTATGTGGGATGTCCGTCCACATATTGATTGATGGCAGAAGTGAGATTCTTGCGATAGTTTTCTTCTGTGATTGCAGCAGGAAGATAATGTACATCCCTGCGGTTTATGTATTTTGTTCCGCCACCCGTCTTTTCATTGATGGTGGTAATCACGAAATCCAAGATAAGGCTACGTACTTTTTTTGCTTTCTCACTCTCTGTAAGCAACATACCCATATCCAAGAATGAGCGGAAATTAAACAATCCAAGTTGGGTCGTTTTGCTCCCGACATTTATGACGGGAGCAAATTGTAACTTTAACTCTTTCAGATGTTTACCTTTACATAAAACATAACCGTTAGCTGCTAATTCATCTGAATGTTTTTCCAAATAGCGTTCTATGGTTCGTTCTTCTACTTCGTAGAAATCGGCAACCATTTTTTTTG
>OGPT01000459.1_pt1 | contig 44316 bp, 57 predicted proteins | sample 1552951 | NCBI WGS metagenome assembly OGPT01 (sample SAMEA2580224, study PRJEB22360) | human gut metagenome | biome: human gut; feature: human-associated habitat; material: faeces | place: Denmark | collected 2008/2010
AAATAATATAAATAATAATATAAATAATAATATAAAGAAAGATGCTAAAGCATCTAAAGAAAATCCGTCCGGATTTTCACAAGCCGATTTTTTCAACGAAGAAAAAACAGTTAAAGCAAGTATTGTTTATGGGTTTACCCCGGAATTGTTGGACGTCAGAAAACAAGTAATTGATAAAGTTGATAATTACTTTGCAAAACTTGTATTCCCATTTGATAGCGATGAATTTAAACGGAACTTTTATATTTTGATGTGTCAACCGAAATGGAGAACGTCGCAAAAGAGTTTTTCAGCGATACAAGCAAACTTAAATGGTTTGAGTAAATACCCGGAAGAATTTGCGCTGATTCTGATAAAAGAAAGCATTTCAAAAGGTTGGGCGGCGTTAGAATATGATTCAACCCCCGAAAAATACGAAAAATGGGAAAAAATGAAACGTTCCGTAAAGACAGAGCAGCAAAGCAGCAAAGAAATTGCGGATATGATGAAGTATTTAAACAATGATTTTGATTGATATGGGAGCTATTGAAAAAAAAGAAAATACGGCTTTAGAAATATATAATACCAAGCCCGGAACAAAAGCCATTGAAGTACGCCGTAGAATGATGCAATTGCCGGAGGTTGCCAAAGCATTAAACCCAGTTGAAAAATATGTTTTCGCAGCGTCAACAAAAACACCAATTGCGGAAATTGACGATGCAAAATTAGTTGAAAATCTTTCGTTGTTGTTTAAGCGTATAGCAATGGACGTTGGTTATATAATATCACAGAATGAAAATGATTGGAATTATATACAATCCCGGTTGTTGGATATTCTGAAACGTTATCACTCTGATATGACGTTGGCGGATATTAAGATAGCTTTTGAGTTGGCGACGACCGGGGAATTAGACGAATTTTTGCCGAAAGATAAACACGGGAACCCGGATAAAAATCATTATCAGCAATTCAATGCGGATTATCTTTCAAAGATATTGAACGCATACAAGCGAAAACAGAACGTCGTAATTGACAAAGCGTTTAAAGTATTGCCGGAACCAAAAGGCGAAATGACGCCGCAGCAAATACGGCAATTTGAGATACAAAGACAATGGCGGAACCGTTATATTTTCCTTTGCTACAAATACACCGGGGAATTAATATTGGGGCTAACTGATGATATGTTTTTGTATGAATGGTTGCAAAAATGCGGGTTAGCTGATGATGTACAAGTTAAAGAGGACGACCGCAAAGAAGCGTTTGCCCGGTATATGCAGCGTGTAGCCCATGGAATGATAAACCAATATACAGCGTTTCAAGTTCGCCGAAAAGGAACCGAAAGCCCGGAAATTGATTTTACGGCGTTTGAGGTTGCCCGGAAAAAGGAGATTATAAAAGCATTTGACCGGATGATTTCCGAGGAAATGCAAGTTGATAACTACATGAAGTTTTAAATATGAAACTATTTATTGTTTGCTTTATAATTGGCGTAATAGGTTATTTTACAAAAGCGGGAGGATATAAAGATGAAAATTGAAAAATGTGGAAACATAACATTAATAAACGGGGATTGCATGGAGTTTATGCAATCCCAAAATGATAAATCTTTTGATTTGGCAATTGTTGACCCGCCATACGGTATTAATAGAAGTGGGCAAAGAGAAACATTTCCTAAGAATATAAAGCACAAAAGAAAATTCATTGAAGATAAAGGATGGGACAAAAAAATTCCCGGAAAAGATTATTTTGATAATTTATTTCGTGTATCAGAAAATCAAGTAATTTTTGGAGGAAATTATTTTGTTCAATATTTAAAGCCTACAATGGGATGGATATTTTGGGATAAAGGACAAAATTTAACAATGAGCGATGGGGAATTGGCATATACTTCTTTTGATAGGGCATTACGTCGAATTATTATTAATAGAGTTGAGTTACTTAAACAAAAGACGTTCCATCCAACAGAAAAACCAATAAAATTATATGAATGGGTTTTATTGCATTATGCGCAACCCGGACAAAAAATATTGGATACACACGGCGGAAGTATGAGCCATGCAATAGCCGCACATAAATTGGGCTTTGATTTAACTATAATTGAAAAAGACCCGGTTTATTATGAACAAGCAAAGAAAAGATTAATTGAGTTTCAAAGACAGCAAGTTTTATTTTAATTATGAAAATTGATTGTATAGTAGGAATTGACCCCGGAACAAGTAACGGCGGTATTGTAACATGGCGACCAAACCAAAATATCAAAGCAATAAAAATGCCAAAGGATTTAACAGAATTGCGTAATTATTTGGAGTATCTGAAAAGCATTTGTTCGCCGATCATTTTTCTGGAAAAATTGAGCGTGCGCCCGGATGATGTAACGCTTGGTGCCGATGGCGTAAATATGGGTAAATTGTACCGCATACAAAAAATGCTTGCAAACTTTGAGCAATTGAAAGCCATTATAACCGTCGCCGAAATACCGTTTGTTCTAATAGCCCCTATTTCGTGGCAGCAAAAACTAAGGATAAGAATAAAAAATGAAGATAAAAAAGACAGAAAAAAAAGATATAAAGATATAGCACAATCACTATATCCAGAGATAAAACAAACTATGTATTCATGCGATGCAACTTTGATAATGCACTTTGGGCGTTATATGTTAGCTAACAATATGGATTGGATAAAAAGTAATTTACCGAATTATTTACATAATAGATTATGGGATTAGAATTTGAAGAATATAAAGAAATATTTCCATCGTATTACATATCAAATTTTGGGAATATAAAGCATGATAATAACTTTCTAAAAAAATGTATCCATTCTAATGGATATGAACAGGTTAATATACGTATCGGTAATAAATATGTTACAAAATTAATACATAGATTAGTTGCTGCGGCTTTCATTCCGAACCCGGACAACAAACCATGTGTTGACCATATCGACGGCAATAAGAGGAATAATTATGTTTCAAATTTGCGTTGGGTTACACCAGTAGAAAACGCGAATAATATTATCACAAAAAAGAGAAGTATAGAAAACAGAAAATCACATAATGAAAAAAAAATAGTTGCAATAAGTGGCGAAATTAATGTGTATTTTAATTCAATAATAGAGGCATCTATTATATTGGGGGTCGATAGAACTAGTATTTCAAAATGCCTAAAAGGTCAAAGGGGGAAAGCTGGTGGATATGTTTTTAAATATCAGGAAATGGTTACATATACTGATTTTATAAATGCTATAAAACAGATGAGGCATAGCCAAAGACGTTACAAACGGAACCCAACCCCGGAGAAATTGGCAACGTTAGAAAGTTGGGAACGCAAAGTTGATGCAATTGTTGCTAAAATAACAGATAAACAAATGAGGCTGTTTTGATTTATGCCCGGAATGTATAACGTTCCGGGTTTATTGTTTTTTTTTTGAAAATAAAAAGAAAAAATTTTGGTAGTTAAAATGTTATGCGTATATTTGCAGTGTCAAACAACGAAAGACCCCACAGTCTAACCAAAATGCAAAAAGACTGTTGAAAGATTAAGTTCGTAAGAGTAGAAAGTAAGCAACGGTATCTACAAAGGGTTAAATGATGGTTCGGTAACCGATTAAATGAAGTGATAAAGCCAAAATCTTTCAGAGTACGACAAACACCGACCGGGCGGGTTCCCGGATAAATTATAAAACTATGAAGTTATTAGAGATTCACAAAAACGGTATTAATGCGCATAATAATGAAGTTTCATTTTATGGCATAGATTTTCAAACAAAAACATTGATGTTTGATGAAATAGAAAACGTTGAATGTGCAATAGAAATTGCAAAAGAGTTAGGATATAAGATTTCTGAAATACAAATGGTGTTTTGATATGTTTATAGATGAAGTAGGAGCAACCCGGCACGCAATAAGCGACAAAGAGTTGAACGAATTATACAAGCGTTTGGAAAATTTCATTGCTGATTGCACGGTTGAGGAAGCGAAAGAAAGCCGGGACGCATTTGTTAAGGTGCAACAATGATATACCAAAGAATGAGAGAAACAAAAAAAATAATATTAACCGCCGAAAGGCACAAACCGAGAGCATTATGATAGTAAAGAAATTAGAATTGGTAAATTTCCAAGTAATTAAAGAGTTTAACGCAGATTTTGACGGTAATGTTTATTTCATTACCGGGGATAATGAGTTGGGAAAATCAACGGTATTAAAAGCAATTGGGGCTTTGTTGACCGGGAACCGTGACGCCGTATTGAAGAATGGAGAAAGCAAAGGTTTTGCAAAAATGATTGTCGGCGACGACGGCGAGGAATACGAGGTTGAATTGAAATTCACGAAAGCAAACCCACGTGGCACGTTATCAATTAAATCAAAGACAACCGGAATGAAAAGTGATAACGTTTCTATGTTACAAAAGATTTTCGGTTATACAGATTTTGACGCCGTGGAATTTTCCCGTTGGTCGGAAACCGCCGAGGGACGCAGAAAGCAAATTGAGGTTGTAAAGTCTTTGTTGCCGGAAGAAGTAAGAACAAGGATTGCCGAAATTGATACAACCGTTGCCGGGCTTAAAACAGAACGTACCGGAGTAAACCGAGATTTGAAAACCTACAAATCAATATCAGATGCAGCCGGGCAGGGATTGACAACGCAGGATTTGAAAACGTATGCCAAACCCAAGGACATTACGGAACTGATGAAAGAACAGCAGGAAAACGCAAAGTTGGTTGAGAGAGCAAAGGGCGTGTGTTTACGTATGGAAGAAAGAAAGGGGAGATTGGCAGAGATTCCGGGACGTTTGGCAGCCGCCAAAGATTCATACAATAAAGCAATTGAGGCGGCAAAGAAAGCAATGGAAGAAGCCGAAAAGACGTATAAACAAACCGTTTCCGTCGTTGAAGAAGAAAAGAAAGATTATGAGGAAAAAATAGCAAGTGCCGAAAAATGGTTAACAGATTATGAGGCTTTGAACCCGAATAATTTCGATACAGAAAAACAATTGAAAGAAGCCGAGGAACACAACAAAAAGGCTGCAAAGGTTGCCGATTATCTTTCAAAGAAAAAACAAGCAGACGACAAAAAAGCAGAAGCGGAAAAGATGGATTCAGAAATTGCGAAATTATCCGCCGAGCGTGAAAAACTTATTTCGTCGGCGAAATTGCCGATTTCCGGGCTTTCGTTTAGTGATGATGGGTTAGTATTAAATGACGTCCCATTTGTCGCCGGAAAGGTTTCAGATTCGCAGATAATGGAGGTTGCCGCAAAACTGATTATAGCAAGTAACCCAACGGTTAAGGTATTCAGAATTGCGAGGGGCGAAAGTTTGGGACAAAAGAGATTGCAGGCAATTTTGGATTTGGCAAAAAAAGAGGGATTCCAAGGTTTTATTGAAAGTGTTGTAAGGGGACAGCAGGATTTAATTATTGAGGAATACACAGAAAACGAGTAATTAACCGGGGCGTCGGTTTCCCGGCGTCCCTTAAACAAAACAATATGGAAGTTAAAGAAATGACAATTTCGGACGTTTTGAAAACACCCGCTTTTTATAATAATCTGAAAGTGGTTATTTCCGATTTGGAAAACACACGGAGAAAAGCAGGAATAAGCGCAAACGCCCCATTGAAACGGCACCCGATAGACCGATTGCAGGAAAAAGGAGTGTTTGAACCGGGACAAATGACCGTTCTTTATGCGTCGGCGATGGATAAAAAATTGCAGGGGTATTCAAGCAGCGAAAGAACGTTTATTTTGAATGTAGGCGGAGAGGCTTTTAATAAGACCATGAAACAATTTGTTGACCGGGAAAAGAAAGAAAATGAAACAGAGTGTAAATGATTTGAAACCGGGAATGATGATGTTGGTTATTAAAAATGATAATGGAACATTTTCCCCGGTTTACATGGACGAATTTCAAAGCGATTTTTTAGATAAATGTTTGGCGTCATTGAGAAAAGAAAAACCGCTTATAAAAGGAACTAAAACGGAGTTGTATGTAAAACAATTGGACGATGAAAAAAAGAGAGATAACAGCAACGGGAATGATTAATAATAACGGCGGTTTACAAATGTACATGGGGGAATTAAATCAATTCTTTGCAATGCACAAAGGTAGCCGCATAATCGCCCGTTTTATTGTAGCGTCGCCCGGTTCGTCAGAGGCTTTGAAAGGTTATTATTTCAATTACGTTGTACCAACATTCAGAACCGGAATTTGGGAGGCGGGCGAACGTCTGACAGAGGAACAAACCGAACGCCGATTGCGTGAGTTGTCCCCGGTTATGTATGAGCAAACCCCGGATATTAACACCGGGAAATATGAAACCAGATTGCGGACAATTGCAGAGTTGAGCAATGCTGAATTAATAGAACATATCGAATTTTTAAAACAACTTGCAAGTGAAGAATATTGTTTGTATATTGCAGACCCAAATGAAACTTGATTATGGAAAATGAAATATGGAAAGAAATACCCGGATATGAAGGGTTGTATGAAGTTAGTAATTACGGGCAAATTAGGTCTATTAAAAGATTAGAAAAATGCGGTAATAAAACAAGAATACGAAAAGAACGTATTTTGAAACAATCATTAAGGCGTGGTTATTTGTTTGTATCATTATGTAAAAATGGGGAAAAAGAAAATGTTGTAATACATAGAATTGTAGCATTATTATTTATTCATAACCCAAATAATATGCCGGAAGTAGACCATATTGATGGTAATAAAATTAATAATAAAGTCAGTAATTTACGATGGGTAACAGCAAAACAAAATAGCAATAATTTAAAAGCCCCCAATACGTATATTGGTAAAAAACTAAATAAAGGAGGCAAGGCAGTTTTGCAATTTGATTTATCTGGTAACTTTATAAAAGAATGGGTTACAGCAATGGAAGTTGAAAGAAGTTTAGGTTTTAGACGTAGTTCTATAAGTAATTGTTGTAATGGCGTTTTGAAAACAGCATTTGGTTTTAAATGGAAATATAAATGATATGTTTTGCAAGTGTAACCAACCCCGTAAATGTTACCCGTTGAAAGATTGGCGGGTTATCCGGTACCAATATACGCCGCACGGATATAGCCGGGTTAAATGTTTGAAATGCGGTTGCGTGTGGATTACACGGGCAAAATATGTTGAACAAACCCCCAACAAGGATGGGCAAAAAAGACTTTTTTAGTATGGAATTAAACGATAAATCCCCGATGCCGCAAGGCAAATTTAAAGGGCAACCGATGGGAAACGTACCGTATTGGCATTTGCTTTGGTTGGATGGAAAACCGTTTTGTAACCGGGACGTCCAAAAGTATATAGACGAAAACCGGGACGTTTTGGAGTTGGAGAAAAAGCGGGATAAATACTGCAATGATAGCGAAAACAGTAATTAATGATTTAATATTTAAGGTTATGCAAAAATTTGATTTGAAAGATGTTTTGACGTTCGATTGTGAAACAACCGGGTTGCCCCCAAAGGGCGCAAAATGGGACGTTGATTTTGCGGAATTTCCAAATATTGTGCAATTGGCATGGGCGGTAAACGAAAAGGAACGTTCCTACATTATTAAGCCGGAGGGATGGGAAATACCGGAAGCGTCAACAGAAGTTCACGGAATTACAGCAGAGAGAGCAAACGCCGAGGGCGTCCCATTTGCTGACATTATAGACGAATTTTTGGAGGATTGCGAAAAAGCCCGTTTGTTGGTAGGACACAACATTTACTTTGATACGTCAATTGTAAAAGCAATGATATTGCGCATTATGGGGCGTGAATATTACGACGCAAAAGCGGAGGACGCATTGTTTAAGGGAAAACGAATTGATACCATGATGAAAACAATTAAATTTGTCGGTGCAAAAAAAAGCAACGGGAAAGGTATCAAATATCCGACGTTGGAAGAACTTTATAATAAATGTTTCCCCGGCGAAACATTCCCGGCGCATGATGCGTTGGAGGACGTGAAAGCCTGCAAACGTTGTATTCCGGTTTTGGTGGAAAATGGTATTATAGAACTGAAACCAAAAGAATATCCGGCGGAACAATTGAAGTTTAACCCGGAACCGGAACCCGCAAAGACCAAAAAGGTAAAAAGGGAAGTTTTAGTTCACGACCCAAAACCGAGATTGGCACCGGATGCAGAGCCGGAAAACAAGGTTGCAAAATTGTTAAATGAAACAGACTTTTAAATTATGAACGAAAAAAAAATGTGCATTGATTGCGTGGATTATCCGGTATGTTGTTTATCCGGTCGTTGCGCTGATGATGAACCGTGCGAGTATTTCCAAGAAGAATCCGACCCGGAGGAACCGGGAAACAATAAAGATTAAAAACTATGAGCGAAAAAAAACAAAATGTTATGCCGATTCCTACAAAGGAAAAGTTTGCATTATCGAAAGTGAAGTTGTTGAAAGATGGCGGGTTAGACGTACATTATGAAGTAACGGAAGTTGTCGGAAATGAGAGTTACACGAACAAATACCATGTATTGAGTGCAAAAGACATACACCCGGATTTGCGTAATTTGTTTAATGATTTGCGCCCGATTATGGGACGTGTATTCAACATAACGTCATTTAAAACCATAATGGCAACGCCGGAGTTTAAAGCAACAAAGAAACAAACAGATATTGCGGAAAGTTTCGCCGAGGAATGTTTGAATAATATCGAAGTAAGGGGCGTTTCTTTGTCCGGGCAGGATGATAACGTAGGCGTCGTTTTAACCGGATTGTTTACCATATCAAACAATCAGAAAACAGCAATCAATACCCCACGAATGAAATATAGCGTTGAAACGTTCGGTTTTGAGGAAGAGTTGGAAAACATTGTTTGCGATATTGAAAACGAGGTTTACGAATTTCTGTTTGAGGGCAAAAAGGCGCAAATGGATTTGTTCGGGGCTGATGGGGAACCCAACCCGTTAGTTTATGTAAATGATGCAGACAACGAAAATGATATGTTCCCGGAAATGGCAGACCCGGCGGACGATACAGACAATATGTAATGGAGCCAATATTGTTGACCGAGCGTTGCGAATATGAATATTGCGTTGCACGTGGTTACGAACCGTTATTGGATATTCGTAATTTTCGGTTAGATATACGGTTGCGTGTTGAGTTACAACGGGAATTGTTCGGGAATTGCGTTTTAGGACGTGGCGACATTCCCGTTGCCAACCAACGGTTTTTCCGGTGGGTTTGGGAACATAAGCCGCACAGATGCGAGGAAACGTTGCGACCTTTGCACAATTTTTCGGCAACGTATTGTTCCCATATATTAACCCGTGGGGCATATCCGGAAATGGCGCATGACCCAAGGAATATTAATATACTTTGCTTTGAAATGCACAACCGTTGGGAGAATGGCGACCGTGAGAAAATGCGAATATATCCGGGCAACGTCCGGATTATTGAATTGCTTAAAAACGAATACAGAAGTTTGAAAATATGAGGACGAAAAAAAGAACACCCGATTACGGGGCAATTTCCCGCCGTTCAATCCAAAATGATTTTAAAAGGGTACAAAGGTACCCGGAAAGGGAGAAACGCCCGCAAATCGAAAATCCGCCCGAAATAAATGCAGAAAGACGGGTTTTGTTTGTTAGTGAAAATTCAGCATATTACCGATACCGTTCTTTTTTCGTCGGTAAATTGGTAAGACTAATAAAACAATCAAACGTCGGCGGTTGGATAGTTGGATTTGTTTACGACGACGACCGGAAAGCGATAAATCATGCCGCCGGATGGTCGGATATGAAAAAAGAATATTTGTTGGATGGCGTAAAATTTAAGTAGATGAAAATCAAAAAACAAACCGGATATAAAATTGTATTTTATACGTTCGTGGCGTTAACGGTTGCGTCATACATTTGGACGTTATGGAGTATTGGAAGTTGGATTTTTAAAGCTATATTTCTATGAGTGTAAACAAAGTTATTTTAATGGGTAACGTCGGAAAAGACCCGGAGTATAAAGATTTCGACAACGGCGGTTCGGTTGCGCAATTCACGTTGGCGACAACTGACAGAGCATTTAAAACGGCAAATAGTACAGAAGTACCGGAGCGCACCGAATGGCACAATATTGTTTTGCAAAATGGATTGGCAAAGGTTGCAAAAGAGTATGTAAAAAAGGGCGATAAACTTTATATTGAGGGGAAAATAAGAACCCGCAGTTATGAGGACAACAACGGCGTCAAAAGATACATTACAGAAGTTTACGGGTTTAATATGGAGATGTTGTCGCCAAAGAAAGACGGACAAACAACGCAGCAGGGAGGCGCACCAACACCGCCGCCGCCAATTCCCGACCAAGACAAAGCTGATTTGCCATTTTGAGAATGAGGAACGAAATTAAAATTCAAATCCCGGAGGGTTCCCGGCTGATTGGGCCACGGACAAAGGGGCGAACGGTTATTGTTTCTTTTGAATACAATAAGGAGGACGCAGCCGTTCCGGAGCCGGAACCGATACGACCAATTGGTTTTGCCCATTACAAGGAACCCGCCGGGAAAGATAAAAAATAAAGTTATGCAGTTTAATAGCAAAGAATATGACCCCGAAAAACACGACCGTTGGCGTGCGTTGACCGTCAAACAGCCATACGCAAATGATTTGGTAACGGCGGCATACAAAGACGAAAACGGCGTTGTTTACGGGCGAAAATCAATTGAAGTTAGAAGCAAAAAAACGTCATACCGTGGCGACGTTCTTATTTGTTCGTCGGCAAAACCGGTTTATCCCGGAATGGAAAGCGGCGTTACTTTGGGATTGGTTGAGTTGTACGACGTGAAGCCGATAAAAGAGTTTACGCCGGAGGATTGGGAAAACACCCGGATTCCAAAGGAAAAGAGGGCAAAAATAACAAAGGGTTTCGGATGGATGATGCGCAACCCAAGACGTGTTGTTGAAATGCCAATTAAGGGGCAATTGGGTATCTATAATCTTGTATATACCAAGGGCGAAATAATACAATACCCCCGGAAAATGGTAATTGACAAAAAGAGTTGGGAACAGATAAAAAAACAGATAGAGAAATGAAAACAATCGGATTCCATATTGGACGTATCGGGTTTTATTTGTATCTGCAAAGTTTGTGGAAGTATAAGCAATTTTATTTGACGCCCGGAGTTATGGTTGAGGGCGTAAAAGGACATGACGTTTATTTAGATATTGAAATTAAATTGCTTTGTTTTTCCGTTGGTTTCCGGCTGATATGGATAAAAATCAAAAGAAATTATTACATTTGTAATGTAAAATACTAAAAACGTGAGCGATGAAAGAGATAACAAAAATATTGCCATTAAATGAGGCGGCAAAGTTTCAAAAATCCGCAGGCAAATATGATTGCACAATTACGGAATTGGCGGTAATGGGAGCAGGGAAAGCAAGAATTTCAATTTCCGGAACAGAGGAAAATTTGGATTTGTTGGTTAGTTCGATAGAAAATGAGAATAAAGAAACCACATCCGTTTGAATCCGGGCGTGAATATAACCCCGGCGAACGTGCAGTTTACCGGGGTATGGTAATAATTGCGGAAAGATGGGTTAAACCGTCTGATAAACTGATTGAAAAGGTTGGCAAATTTGTATGTTTGAGTAGATGCGCATGTTGCGTTATCCATAAAGACGATTGTCCGGCGGTTGGGCTTAAATGTTACAGAACAAGCCGGAGCGATAACAAAGTAATATATTTCAGAAAATTGTATAACATAACAGAAAAAAAGCGATGAAAAAGATATTTCAATTACTAGTATCAATCCCGCACGATAAATTATTGCATATTATAGCGGGAATGATTGTTGTAATGTTGGTTTTGCGTTTGGTTTCATTTATCGGGATTCCGGGAATGATTGCACGTATTATCGCATTGATAGCAGTAATTTTAACCGGGGTATTGCGTGAGGTTTACAACAAAAAACACGGAGGCGTATTTGATAAAAAAGATTTGTACGCCACAATTTCCGGAGGACTGATTGTTTTATTATTAACCGTTTATTAATTGGATATGGAAAAAAGAAGTTTTATTCCGTTTGATGCGGAAACGTTTTTGATGATTGAAGATGTAACGGGAACAGAACCGGAAGTTACAGTGAAAGAAAATTACTTTGAACTTAAAATGTACGCCCCGGACAAAGAGGAAAGAATAATTGAAGCTGCAATATATGCAGTTCAAGGCAGATACGGGAAAAGAATAAAAGACGTAAGGACGATTAAAGAACAAAACCTTTTGCGTGGTGCAATATTCTTTGTTGAATACGAAAAAGGGGCGGGAAATTTGCCAAATGAGTTGCGCACAAATGTAGGTATGCCGGACGAAACCGCCGGGGATATTTATTGCCGCCGATTGTTAGAAATTCGTGCATTACTCGTAAAGCGTGATAATTTGGAAAAATTGCAGATTTTTACCGGAGGCGGAATAATGCAGATTCCGAGAACGCCCGGAGGTTTGGCGGTTTATTCATTCCCGACCGAAAACGGCGTAATGTTGGACGTACCGGAGGGAAATTTTATTGTATTGACACCGGACGGAAAATTTGGCAAAATGGATATGCAAACGTTTATGGCTAATTTTGAAGAAAAAGACGCCAATACCGCCGGATTGACCTTTGATGAAAAGAGATTGTTTGAAAAGATGAATAAACTTTTCGGCAAGAATATAGAAAAAAGATTGGGAAAATTAGCCGAGGAATACAACGAATTGTTTGAAGCGTTTGAAAGATATTTAAGCAGGGAAAAAACGCAAAGAGAAATAAACGAAATTAATCCCGGAACGCATGATATTATCGACGAATTGGCGGATGTAAACGTTGTTTTATTCCATATTGCGGCATTATTAGGGTATAGCCAAAAGGAATTGCAGGAAATGGCATATACTAAAATTGCAGGACGTGAGAAAAACCCGGAATTTATGCGCAAACACCCACACAACAAACCGGAAAGCCCGGTTTGCGGTAATATGCAGCAGGAAACCGCCGAACAATACAAATATTTTGAGAACCGTTTTAACAAAAGACTATGACAAACGAAGAAAAAGAAGAATTAAGAAAAAAAGCGTTGTTTCTTACAAATACGGCGTATCTTTTGGCGGACATGGCACATACATGCGTTTTTTACGCTGATGATAAATTAAACCATTTAGGCAAATGCTTTGAAAAGGGCGAAAAAATGAGATTCAAAAAAGCCGCAAAGTTGACAAAAGAAGCATTTAAAGCCGTCAAGGAAATAACGGAACCATTGTATAATATTACCGACGTTGATAATGCGTGTATTGATAGCGATTATCTTTTGGAAGTTATTCAGTTGGTAATAAACAGAACCGACGAAACCGAGGAAAGCAAAACGGCGATGTTGGAATACATAAAGAAGTTACCACAAATTGAACATATAGAAGTTTAAGCGTATGAAAAAAGATTTTAAACAAGAACTAACCGAACTTATTAATAAGCACGGTTTAGAAAAGGAAATGAGAGATACCCCGGATTTTATTTTGGCACAAGTTTGTATTGATGCAATGGCGGTATTTTCGGAAGCAATCGCCCGCCGTGACGAATGGAACGGATTCAGAAAGGCAGACGAAAAGAGTTCGCAGGATGCAAAACACAATTACCCGGATGATTGCGATATTTGCAAAGACCGTTTTAAATGTGTTGACTTTATGAGAACGCAACCAATTGCAAATCTGATTCAGCGTTTCAAGACGACAACGGACAAAGAGGAAAAAACAGCAATCGCCGGATTGCTAAAACAGATAAACGCCGATGCGTCGGGAAAGCCTCAAAATGATATACCGGAAGAAGTAAAAGAAGTTGCCGGAAAGTTGGCAAAGGCTTTTGGCGCACGTGTTGAGATACACCGTATTGAGATACCGGAAAAGAAACGTAAGTTTAGAAAGAAACCAAGAAAGGAGCAAGGCAATGAAACCCGTTGAATTTCCCGGCGTTAATGTAGTCTTTGCAAAAGACCAACCGGAATACATGCCGTTACCTGCAATGAAAATCCCCAATGACCCGCAGGGGCTTATAATTACCAAATGGCAGTTATCCCCGGAAGAATTGGAGAGAGTAAAAGAAACCGGAACAATACATTTGTCAATGCTGACGTTTAACCAACCATTGCAACCCGTATTGTTAACCGTAGATTTACCAACAGAAAAATAAAAAGTCATGGATAAAGAAACATACATAAAAAGGATTGCAGAATTAAACCATATAAGGGAAAAGGCTTTGGAGTATAACGACAAGGAAAAAGAGAAAGCGAATGAAAGTTATATGAAAGAGAATTTCCCGTTCAAAAATGGCGATTGTATCAGAATAGGAAATGAAACCGGAACAATAGTAAATGTACAGCCACAAAGCGACGGTAAATTTTTTATTGAATGGGTAAAAAACAAAAAAGACGGTACACCGTACAAAAGAATTAGTTTAATGAACTCAATCGAAGTTGAGGAAATAGAAAAGGCATAAAAAACGCCCCGGAATTATAACCGGGGCTTTGCCGTTTAGGTACAGGAACGAAAGAAAGCCAAAATTAGCCCCGTAGGGCGACGAAAATACAAAAGACAATAAAAGTATCAAGGAACAAACGAAACCCGCTTAAAACGAAAATTCCCCGAAAACAACAAGCAAAGGGAAAGCGACGTTTGAGAGGAAAGCAAAGTAAATGGTTTTGCTGTTATAAAAAGGTTTGAAAAATGGAAGCGAGTAAAAGACAAAGGGGCGGACGCCCGAAAATGTGCAAACGAACAAAAGACCAAAGGGAGTTTGATTTGGCTTTTTGTTCAAATCTGTTTTTACGTGGTTACACGTATAGGGAGATTTCGGAAAGACTGAATGAGGAAAACGCCCGGCGTGGCGTCGGTTATACCATAACAAAACAAATGGTATATTGGGATATGCAACAATTGCTAATAGAGTGGAAGCGTGAGCGCATGGAAAATATAGACGATTACGTTACGCAGGAATTGCGAAAGTTGGATAAAATGGAGGTTGAATTGTGGGAGGCGTGGGAACATTCCAAGACCGGGAAAACGAGAGAGAAAAACAGACAGAACGCAAAGCCCCGTAAAGTTTTGGAGGATGGCGATAACCCGGAATATTACGGGTATGAGGAAACCACAACGGAAACGTCCGCCGGGAACCCCCGGTTTTTGGATTTGCTTTTGAATGTGCAGCAACGCCGGGCAAAGATGTTGGGATTTGATGCACCAATTAAAGTTGAGATTCCGGGAATAGAAAAAAGCATAAACGGCGATGCACCGCAATACGATGTATCAGCAATCCCGGAGGATTTATTGTTTGCGGTTGCTGATAAACTACAAACAGCAGAATATAAAAAACAATTAGCAGAGAAAGGAGTAATTGACGATGGCACGAACAACAAAGAATAATATCAAGAAAAAAGACGAACCGAAACCCGTACACACGTGCGGCGAATGTGGTTGGGGTAAATTCTATTATGAACATTCAAATTTAGATATGGCCGGGACCCCGATTTGTTTAAAATGCCCGTTTGTCGAAAATCACAGTATGATACGTTCGGAAAAAGCGTGCGACAAATGGAAAATGAAACATTAAATTGGTCGTTTTTTAAGATTTCCGGTTTTTAAGTCAGAAAAAATACGGGGGTAAGACAAAAATATATGGTATATTTTTAAGAATTAAACAAAATGGATAAAGAACAATTACTTAAAATGTACGCCGCACTAAAAAACAATCCCGGGGAATTAGTAAAAGCGGCGTCACGCAATAGGCTGATAAACTTTGCCCGGTATATGCAGCCGGATTTGGCTTTGGAACCTTTTCACGTCGTTTATTACACGTTGTTAGATATGTTTGCGCACGGATTAATACGAAAAATGATTGTGCAAATGCCGCCACAACATGGGAAAAGCGAGGGTTCAAGCCGGAAAACACCCGCTTTTATGTTAGGTTTAGACCCGGACAAAAAGATTTGTATCGGGTCGTATGCGGCAACCATTGCGAGAGATTTTAACCGGGACGTCCAAAGAATAATTGATACCCCAAGATACCGGGAATTGTTCCCGGAAACGTATTTGAACGGTTCCAACGTCGTAACAATGGCTAATACGTATTTACGAAATTCTGACGTCATAGAAATGGTTGGGCATAAGGGGTCGTTGCGTGTTGTCGGTCGTGGCGGTTCGTTGACGTCAAAAACGGTTGATGTTTCGATATTGGACGACGTTTACAAAGATTATGCCGAGGGTAACAGCCCGATTGTACGTAATGCGGCGTGGAAATGGTACACGACCGTTGTACGTACCCGTTTGCATAATGATTCCCAAGAATTAATTGTGTTTACCCGTTGGCATGATGATGATTTGATTGGGCGTATTGAAAAAAGCGGGGAAACCGTAATTGACATTAAAAGTTGGGATGATGTAAAAGACATTCCGGCGGGCGCATGGGTACGAATAAATTTTGAGGGACTGAAAACCGGGGAACCAACAGAGATTGACCCACGGGAACCGGGGGCGGCGTTATGGGATAGACGACACAGCCGGGCAAAATTGGAGGGACAAAGAGCGTTAGACCCCGTACAATTTCAATGTTTGTATCAAGGAAACCCCGGAAACGCAGAGGGTAAATTGTACCGGAACCCGTTCCGAACATACGTTGACAAATCCGAATGGGGGACGTATGTACGTAGCGGAAATTATACCGACGTTGCCGACGAGGGCGACGACTTTACATTTTCGGCATGTTATGACATTTACAAATCCGGTAATGAGGCGTGGAACGAACAAAAGAAACGGTTTGAACCGATTTTGTATGCGCTAATTACTGACATGGTATTTACGCAGGAAAACACGGAAATAACAGCCGTTACCGTCCCGGATATGATAAACAGATGCGGAACGCAAAAAGCATGGATTGAAAGTAACAACGGCGGTTCCGGCTTTGAAAAGGTTATAAGGAAAAAGATAAAAGCAGTAACAGAACCATTTTATCAAGGGGCAAACAAGGAAAGCCGTATTATAACAAATTCAGCGATGGTAAATGCACAAATAATAATGCCGATTGGATGGGAACAACGTTTTCCAAAAATACATGAACATTTGACCGGGTTTTTGCGTGATTTTCCTGCAAATGCCCATGACGACCCGGAGGACGGTTTAACCGGAATTTATGAAAAGGAATTGGCAGACGGTAATATTAAGCCATACAACGCCGCATGTAAGGGTATTACACGCCGTAACTAACAATAAGTTCCATATACGCAAGAAATTAACCGGAAAATATTATAACTTTGCAAAAAGAAAGGGGCAAAGGGATAGCCCCGGAGATTATAAATTTAGTTTTAACGTTAAAAATTTAAAGAGTATGGCGATTTGTAAATGCCCGGCAGCCGCAGCGTTGCCAAACATTCCAAACTTTACGTGTGCCGAGAGTTTCGGACAGATTCAGAAAGTAGCGTTTCAGAGATTGCACAAAAGCACCGGAGAAAAAAATTCATTTACCACGACGACGGGTATTACAAAAAAAGCGTCATGGACGCCGTTGTTATCGGCAGATGACGACACAAAGATTGTTGTTTCCCCGTACATTCAAGCACCAACAGCAGAAGCGGGCGCACCCCGTACATTTGGAGGCGGAAACGAAACGTTGGGAGGTATTGAGGAAAATATCGGACGTGAGCCAACCCCATTTACGGCGGTTATGCGTAAAATGCCGCAATCACTGATTAAAGCATTGAAAGAATTGCAGTGTGAAAGCGATTCACAAAATTTGGGGGTTTATTTGTTTGATGAAAACGGCGCAATTGGTGCATTGCAAGACCCGACAACAGCAACAACGCATTATCCTATCCCAATTCGTTCTTTGTTTATCGGGGATAAAACTTTGGGAGGATTTGAGGCACCCGATAGCAATGCAATACAATGGTCGTTTTTGCCTAATTGGTCGGATGATTTGGCTATTATTGTACCGGAAGATTTTAACCCGCTAACAGACTTGAAAAATGCAGCAGGGTAAACAAACAATAGTGACGTTGGAAAATGAAACATTGAAAACGACACGAGATTTTGAAGTTAGCCACGCCGAAAGACTTTTAAAAATGCCAAATAACGGCGGTTGGAAATTACCGGAAAATAGTAAATTTGATTTTAGTTTAGAACATGGGCTTGGATATAAGAGAAATAAAAAAGCAGATAGCGGAGCCACGGAAAAAGACGGCGATTAGTAGGGCGGTTTACCACCAAAACCGCATACGATTTCATGCGGAAAAGGCGTTGACGCCATACATTACGCAACCCGTGACCGATTTTTTGGCTTATGTTTCAAACCTTATACCCGCAGACAAATTCAAAGTGTTCAAAACATTGTTCCGTTACCCCGTAAAGACAAACGAGGTAACGGGCGTTTGTTTTGATAAGTTGAGCCGCATTTTTGACGGTCGTAACCCGGCGTTCAATTATCAGTTTATGAACAGCGAACAAAGGGACGATTGGGAGTATTACAGACAACACGTATTGGAAGAACCCGAAATTTGGAGCACAAAGGGATGGGAATATTTCAAAACCGAAATTAACAGCGTATTAATTGTTGATTTGCCAAAAGAGCAATCCCCCGGCGATAATTACCCGCAACCGTACTTTTATTGGTTGCCAATAGAACACGTTATTTCATACAAGGCAGACAAAACAACGGGCGTTATGCGTTGGATAATATTCCGGCAGGACGACAACCGTATTGCCGTAATTGACGATGAACGATACCGGGTATTTACCGAGGAAAAAGGCAATATTGGCGAATTGCTGATTGATAGCCCGCACGATTTGGGATATTGCCCAGCACGTTTTTTTTGGAACGAACCATTGAGTTTGAGAGAACCGGACGTTAAGGCGTCCCCGTTAACAACCGAGTTGGAAAGTTTAGATTGGTTCCTTTTTTATCATTTATCAAAGAAAAATTTGGATATGTACGGGTCGTACCCGATTTATTCCGGATATGAACAAAGTTGCGATTTTACGAACGGCGAAAACGGCGATTATTGCGACGGCGGGTTTTTGAAAGATAAACAAGGCTATTATAAATTAGACCAAGCGGGTTTATTGATGCGTTGCCCGAAATGCGGAGATAAACGAATTGTCGGGGTTGGTTCATTCATTGAAATTCCGGTACCAGACGGCGACAAACAGCCGGATTTGCGCAACCCGGTTCAGATGTTGACCGTTGACCGTAATAGTTTGGATTATAACGTTAGCGAGGAAGAACGGTTGCGTACAAACATAATTACGGCGGTTGTTGGTACCAACGAGGAAATAACAACCCGTGAAGCATTAAATGAACAGCAAATTAAAGCCAATTTTGAAAGCCAAAGCACGGTATTAAACCGAGTAAAAAAAGGCTTTGAGGCGGCGCAAAAGTTCGTTGACGAAACCGTTTGCCGTTTGCGTTATGGAACAATGTTTATTTCGGCAAAAATCAATTATGGCACCGAGTTTTATTTGTCTGATGCAACCCAATTGCGAGAACGTTATAAGATGGCGAAAGAAAGCGGAGCAAGCGAGGGGGAATTGGATGCGCTACAAAATCAGATTATCGAAACGGAGTACAGACACGACCCAATACAAATGCAACGTATGTTAGTGTTGGCAGAATTGGAGCCGTACCGACATTTGACACGTCCGGAAGTATTAGAATTGTACGAAAAACAGCTAATTACCGAGGATGAATTGCGCATTAAATTGAATTTCGCTAATTTTGTGCGTAGGTTTGAACGTGAGAATACAAACGTTTTGGAATTTGGCAGCCAAATACCATTTTCCAAGAAAATTGAAGTAATAACAAAAAAAATTTATGATTATGCGAGTGAAAGCAGAAACAGAGGGTAAAACAAAGGACGTCGGATTGTTGGACGTTACCCCGGAAAATTTCATTGTTCCAAAAGGAGAAGAAAGTTTTTATCATTGTCGTATTGAGGTTGTAAAATTCAACCAAGAAACGGGCGAAAGAATTTCACGACCACGTATGCAGGTTTTCGGAAAAAAGTTCTTTGAAACATTCGGATTGCACAATTTGCGAAAAATGGGTTATAAAGTTGACATTATGCACGACCCGAACGTTTGGGAGGCAGCGAACAAAGAAAAGATTGAAGCCAGCAAACGAGCAAAGGCAGAAGCAGCAGCAAAGGCGGCAGCAGAAGCAAAGGCGGCAGAACGTGAACAAATGAAAGCCGAAATTATTGCAGAACTGACAGCCGCCGGAGTTATCCCAGCAGAACCAAAGAAAGCCGGACGAAAACCAAAAGCCGAAAAAACAGCAGAAGCAGAGGAAGCGGCAGGCGATAGCCCGGAAAACAACGAGAATGTTTAACCATTAAAAATTACGAATATGGCACAGATTGCACAGCAAGACAATTTGGTTATTGAAGTAGCCAAAACCGCCGCAACATTGGACGGCGACACAAAGAAAAAGTTGATTGAATGTATTGAGGGCGGAACAATTACCGACGTTATTTTGGTAACAAAAGAGGTTGAAAAGAAAATCAGCCATGCACGTGTTGTTAGTTGGTTGGTTGACACAACCGGGAATTCCCCAAAATACACAATTGATATTATTAACGCAAACAGCGGAGCAGTAGAAGCAATCGCACTTAATTAATTCAAAGGGTAAGAATATTATGTTAACGAGAGAAATTTTAGTTGCAAATGCGGCTTTGTCGGGATTGTCTGACGAACAGATTACAGCGATAACAGCATTATCGCAGAATGACGAAAACAGCGTTATTGCCAAGAAAACGGGCGAAATTTACGGGGCTTTGGATGCCGATATTTTGGCGGTTTCCGGTATCGCTAAAAATGGAACCGAAAAAACGTATGATTACGCAAAACGTGTAATGGGGGAAATGAAAACAAAAGCCGATGGCGCAACCGGCCTGCAATCGCAGATTGATTCTTTGACCAAGGAAAGAGCCCGTTTAGAAAAGGCAATTGCCGATGGTGCGGCAGATGCGGAAACCGTGAAAGCATTGAAGCAGGCAAAAGCAGATTTGCAGAACGTGACAACGCAGTTTACCGAGTTGACAACCAAGTATGAGGAAGAAAAGGCAAACCACGAAAAAGAATTGTTCGGAGTAAGAATTGACAACGCATTGCAGACAGCCGCCGCCGGGCTTAAATTCAAAGCAGGATTCCCGGAAAGCGTAACAAAGGTTATTTTGGCGCAGGCGAGCGAAAAAGTAAAAGGCATGAACCCGGAATATATAGACGACGGAAACGGCGGAAAGGTTTTGGCGTTCAAAGATGCAAGCGGCGCAATTATGCGCAATCCAAACAATCAGTTGAACCCATTCACGCCCGCCGAGTTGCTGACAAAAGAATTGGAAACGATGGGAGTATTGGAGCAGCAAAGACAACAGCCAGGAGGCGGCACAAAAACGCCCGCAGGCGGTGCCGGAGGCGGCGGAATTACATTGGACGTAAGCGGAGCCAAAACGCAATCAGAGGCGTACGAACTTATTACAAAACAATTGATGGCGCAAGGTAAAACGGTAGGTTCCAAAGAGTTTGACGAAGATATGAGAAAGGTTTGGCAGGAAAATAGTATTAACAAATTGCCGGAGAGATAACCGGGTAATGGGTAAACCCGCATTTAATAACAAATTAAAATAAAAAGACTATGAGTTTAATTGCAACAAGATTACAGAATTGGCGAGTAGAAAACCCGGAGTTAGACCGTAATATGACCCGCCCGTGCGAGTATGGCGCATTAGATTTTTTCATTGAACAGACCAACGCCGGAAATTCCATTTTGTCCCCGAAATTGCGTGAACGTGCGTTTGCCTCAATCGGAAATACGGTACAAGTTCCGGTTATCAATTACGATGGCGACGTTACGGTTAGCAACGTTCGTACGTGTGTTATCCCGGACGATGAAAACACGTCCGCACTTTATACCGTGGTTTGGGCGACATATTCCGTCGGCTTTACAATGGTGCCAACGTTGTATATGAACAACGAAATTTCGTATGACCACGATTTCAACCGCAAAATGGAAAAGGTTTGCAGAGCGTTTGCAAATTCGTTAGACCAAGCAGCCGTTGCAGCGTTGGAGGCAGGAAAAACCCACGTATTGAAAGACAAGTTGAATTACGATTTCGCTGCAAACGTTATTAAGGTTCCAACGCAGATGGCAACCGAAATTATGGGCGATATTAACCCGATTATGCGTGCAAATTGTTATCCGGGTTTGGTTCACGTCGTAGGTAACGCCGGAATTGACAGCCTTATTAAAAAATTGGCACAGCACGGTATTTATAACGACGTAAACAAGCGTATGGAATACGAAAATAAAGTGTTCCATTATACAAACAACGTCGTAAATGAAGTTAGCAAAAACGGCACATTCTTTGCCGTAGAGGATGGTAACGTTGGCGTTTTAACACGTGTTGACCGTGAGGCGTTGAACCGCACCCGTGCGAATTTCCACGAATGGGACGTTGTACGTTTGCCGTACATTGATTTGCCCGTTGGTTCGCACTATTACACAGCAGTTGGCGACCAGTCACAGACAGCAGGCGCAGCGAGTGCCGATATGACGTGCAACGTGAAAGAATATTTTGGATTTAGTGCAGACGTTGCGTTTGTAATTGCTTACAACAGCAACCCAACAGCCGTTGCAAATCCGATTATCAAAGCGCAGATTGCAGCACGTACGGAAAATGTACCTTTGGGTATGCCTGTATATGTAACCAACGCCGGGGAATTTCCCGCCGGAGGTGCAGGCGCATAAGCCGGAAAACGGAACAATTATTTAACCGAGGGGACGGGGTGGTTATCCCCGCCCCCTTATTTATTGCAATCTTAATTCCTAATATGGGAAATAAATGGGCGTTTTTATGATAAGAATAAATGAAATATGCGAAGCGTTAAAAAATGTGTGCGGGTGGGAGCAATCATACGACCCGGCAAAGGCGATAGACGACAATTTAACGCAGACGGAAAGCGGGTTGTATTTTCAAGGTGCGCACCCGCTTTTGACGTTGGATAATATGGAGGCGATTATGCCGGATGATTGGGGAATACAATACCCCGTATGGGATGCGCTGACGCAATGGAAACAAAACAAGGTTGTGCAGTATGGTAATGATACAAACGGGAACAAATTGTTTTGGAAAGCGAAAGCGGATAACGTAGGAGAGGAACCAACGGAAGATTCTTTGTTTTGGAGCAAATACAACATTCTTTCGGACTTTTTGGAAAGAATGACACGCAACGGGATTGCAACCGCAATTCAGACATTTACCCAAATTAAGCAGTTGGATAAAGAAACACGCAATTTGTTAGAACGCAGAACGTTTTTTGATGGTGCCGGACGCATACGGGCAACCCTGCAAAATAATCATAAATTGGTTGGCTTTGAAATTGTCCCGGTTCGTGCAATGGGAGTGACGGCGAAAATTGAAAAGATAGGTTTGCAAATGACCGGGGGGACCGGGGTTGTTAGAATGTATTTGTTTCATTCGTCGCAGATAGACCCAATAAAGACTTTTGATTTGAATTTTACCGTTACAAATGGCGGTTTTCAGTGGTTCCCGTTAACTGATTGTTATTTGCCGTATATAAGCGACAAGAACAACGCCGGGGGGGCGTGGTTCCTTTGCTACAATCAAGACGAATTACCCGCCGGAATGGAAGCAATTAACGTATCAAAGGATTGGAGCCGGGAGCCGTGCGGAACGTGCAACATTGGTTCCGTTGAGGTTTGGCGAGAATTGACAAAGTATTTGCAAGTAACGCCGTTTATGTACCATGCGCCGGAAACGTTCGCAGAATATCCGGAATTATGGGACATTGCGCAAACCTTATACACAAGAACACAGAATTACGGGTTGAATTGCGAAATTACAATTGGATGCGATTTAACCGATTTTGTTATTTCTCAAAGGGCTATTTTCCAAACCGTGATACAACGGCAAGTTGCCGCAATTGCGTTGCGTACGTTAGCAATGAACCCCAACGTAAGGGTAAACCGCAATCAGTCAAACGCAAGCCGTACAGACATTTTGTATGAGTTGGACGGGAACACGGCCGGCGTTAGACCCGGCGGTTTAGGTTACGACCTTAAAAAGTCTTATGAGGCGTTGCAAATAGATACGCAAGGGTTAGACCGTATCTGTTTAGCCTGCAATAACCGTGGGGTAAGATACAGAACCGTGTAATTATATAATTCAAAGGGAAAGTTGTATATAATTTCATGTAAAAGTTGTATTTATGAAAAAGATAACCGATTTACGAAAAAGGGTTGCGGATTTCAACGAGGCTTTGACGTCCGGGCGGATAATACAAAACATTATATGGGACAATGAGGCATATATAGTTGATTTAAACGCCGAGGAACAATTGTTTGAACAAGGTATTAACCGTTTGGGCGTCGAAATTTCGGATTATGCACCATACAGCCCCGTAACAATCGCAATTAAAGAGGCTAAGGGACAGCCGACAAACCGGGTTACGTTAAGGGATGAGGGTGATTTTGAAAGTAGCTTTTTTTTGGAAGTTGGCGACAAGCAATTTGAAATTAAGGCGTCCGATTTTAAGACAGAGGATTTAATAAAAAAATACGGTCGTCAAATATTGGGTTTAACCGACGAAAATATTTCAATATTGATTTGGAAATATATTTTCCCGGATTTAATGGCAGAAACAAAAAAACAAATTTATGGCAAATAATGCAAAAGCCCCGGTTATTGACAACCCGGAATTGTTAGACCGGATAATTGGAAACATGCAAAACGGATTGGTTGATAATTTGCCGTGGTTGGACTTTGCATTTGGCAGGGCGGAAAGACTTGTTAAATACAACGGGAACCAAAAGCGATATTATACGCCAAATGTTTATTCCGGAAATAACGATTATATGGAAGTAACGCCGGATGCGAATATTGGTAATTTCTGTTTTTTTTGGGTTGACGACCCGCAAAACATAAGTTGGGAACCCGGCGTTGATATTGGAATAAATACAGCGTTTTCGATTATCTTTTGGTTTGATTATCGAAAGATTTTCAACGAAGCAAGCAACAGAAACAAAGAGGCGTTAAAACGTCAAATATTGGACGTTTTAAACGGCGGGTTTTGGTTGCGTCATGGAGGCTATAAAATAAACAAAGTCTATGAATTGGCGGAAAACATTTACCGGGGGTTTTCTTTGGACGAAATAGACAATCAATTTTTAATGCACCCGTTCGGCGGATTCCGATTTGAGGGCGAATTGAGTATTGGAGAAACATGTAAATTGTAGGATATGGAACATTTTATTTATAACATTATTATTGTCGCATTAATAGCGGCTTTTGTGCTGACGTTATTACGCAAATGGGGCGTCATTGAATGGGTACAGACCCACGGGAACGATTTCTTTTCAAAGATGTTTAATTGCGATTTCTGTTTGTCGTGGTGGACGTGCGTTTTGATTTGTTTCTTTGCGTTGATATTTACCGGGAACCCCGTATTTTTGGGCGTTCCCTTTTGTAGTACAATGATAACACGTATTTTATTATGAATAATGTACAAATAAAAGGAATGAACGTTGAGTTGTATGATTCAATCGAGGATTTGCCAATTATGCGTTTCCACAAGTATAACAAAATGCTTTTGGTTGACGCCGGGGTTGGTTCCGATTTGTCGGATTTTGACCGACATATTGAAAAGGTAATACGTTATTTGAACAGCCCAACGCCAAACATGGCAACCGTTGAGTTGGAAAATATGCGCCAAAACATATATTTCATTCAATCCGAGGTTTCCCCCCGGCATTTGGCTTTTGCCGTGTTGGTTAAATCAATAAATGGTAAACCCCGAAATGATTTGTCAGATGATGGATTGCAACAAACAATGAGTCTTTTTAAAGACGTTGCAAATTCAGAGATAACCGCCCATTTGGAAGCGGTTAAAAAAAAAATAGACGATGAATTGCGTTTGTATTTTCCCCGGTTGTTCGATGATGCGACATTGAAAGAGTATTACGATAAATTGAAACAAAGAACGATTGTTGTATTACGCACAATAATAGACGGTCGGGCAACCGAGGCGGACGCAAAAGAGATTGACGACATTACGGCGGAGTTGATAACCTATTTCAACCCGCAGACGTTTACCGGGTCGGAAAGCGTGGAAATTAGGCATGACAGACAATTTGAAAATATGTGTTTGATATTGTCCCAAAATTTGCATGTTGACCCAAAGAAATTTACCGTTTTGGAATATTACAACGCATTTGAGTATATCAAGGAACAAGCCAAAAAAGCAAACAAGCAAAAAAAGGTAAAATAAGGCGATTTCCGGCGTTTTTATTTTTAGGCGATAAATTACACGTTTGAGAAAAGAAAATGAAACAGACGGGGAATTTCCCGTAAATAACTTAACAATCGGCGTATGGCAGATAATAACAACCCAATCAAATATTCGGATTTAATAAGCCCGGATAATTCGATTACAGATTTGATAAAACAATTGGATGAACTTTCGGACACCTATACAAATGCGCTGAAAAATATCAAAGCCGAAGCAATACAATTGGCGGAGATTCTGAAAAAGGTTTCCGGCGCAACGGAGGACGGGCGAAAGACAACCAAAAAAGCCGCAGACGATGCGGAACGTTTGGCACGTGCGCAACGTGATTTAGCGTTTGCAGAAAGCGAGAACGCCAAAAAGTTAGCCGAGTTAAAATTGGCACAGCAGGAAGCGAACCAAATTAATAAACTGATTGTGAAAATAAATCAATCCGCCGAGGGTAGTTATAACCGTTTATCGGCGCAATATTCATTGAATAAGATTTATTTAAACAACATGACTAAAGCCGAACGGGAAAACACCGAGGAGGGGCGAAAATTGGTTGCACAAACCAAAGAAATATACGAAGAAATGAAACGTTTGCAGGAAGCAACCGGGAAATTTCAATTGAACGTCGGAAATTATACGGAGGCGTCCGACGCAATTATTGCGTATGGCGACAAATTAAAAGAAACGTTAGGTTTAAATAGCGCATTTGGCGAAAGTCTTTTGGCGTTAGGACGTGGCGGGGCTGAAAGTAAAGCCGTTTTTACAGCTATTGGCGACGGGGCAAAAGCATTGGGAAAAACTTTGTTGGGATTACTTTCAAACCCGGTATTTTTGGCGATTGCCGGAATTGCGGCGGCGGGTGCGGCGTTCAAATGGTGGTACGATTATAACGCCGGGTTAGTTGAGGCAACAAGATTGACGCAACAATTTACCGGGAAAAGTGGCGATGATTTGAAAGCATTTAGAAATGAGGTGCAAGCCGTCGCCGATTCATTCAACGCAGATTTTCGGGAAACATTGATTGCAACAAACGCATTATCAAAACAATTTGGTATTTCTGCAAATGAGGCATTGCAATTGGTTAAGGATGGGTTTTTAGCCGGAGGCGATGCGAACGGGGAATTTTTAGACACGTTGAAAGAATACCCGGCATATTTCAAAGAGGCGGGAATATCAGCAGACCAATTTGTTGCAATTGTTACCCAAACAAACAAAATGGGTATCTTTTCAGACAAAGGCGTTGACGCAATTAAAGAGGCTAATTTGCGTTTACGTGAAATGACAACAGCGACGGCGGCGGCGTTGGATGGTATCGGTATTTCGTCGGAACAAGTTCAAAAGGATTTGCAGACCGGAACCAAAACAACGTTTGATGTAATACAAGACGTTTCCGCAAAATTGGCAGAATTGCCGGATAATGCGGCAACGGTCGGGGCTGCAATTGCAGATATATTCGGGGGGCCCGGAGAGGACGCCGGATTGCAGTATTTGCGCACGTTGAAAGATATTTCAACAAACATGGATGAAGTAAAAGGGAAAGCCGGAGTTTTGGCGCAATTGCAGGAGGAACAATTGCAAAGCCAAATTGAGTTGCAAAACGCATTATCCGAGTTGTTTGACGCAACCGGAGGAAATTTTGAAACGTTGACAACGCAGGCAAAAGTTTTTGTTAATCAAGGTTTAACAGCAATAATAAAAGGGGTCATTGATATAATCAATTACTTTATTGAGTTGTACAATGAAAGTGTTTTGATACGTGCCATTTGGAACGGTATAGTTGCCGGATTTAAAACCACATTTGACACGTTAGGAAATTTGTTTGGATTCTTTATTGATATTGTCAAAGCAACCGGAACCGCATTAAAGGGAGCGTTTACGTTAGATTTTGACGATGTTAAAAAAGGGTTGTCAGATTATGCAGCCGCATACGGAAATTTGGTAAAAGCACAAGTAAAGGACATTGCCCAAAATTTCAAAGAGGGGTTGGATGATATGCAAAAGAAAATAAAGCCGATAACAATCCCCGTTTCCGTAGGAGATACGCCAAAAGAACCGACCGGGAACAAACCCGTAACAACACAGAACCCAACCGTAACGCCGAGGGGTAAAAGCGATGCGGAAAAGGCAGCAGAACAGCAAGCAAAACAAATTGAGGCGGCATACAAAAAGAATTTGGAAGCAACCCGAAAATTGCAGGATGCACAATTGCAGTTGGAAACCGACGAATGGGCAAAGCGTCGCCAACAAACGCAATATCAGTATTCCCGCCAAATTGAGGATTTACAACACCAATTGCAGACCGAAAAGGATTTGAACGAAACCGGACGCCAAGCGATAAACGCCACAATTACGGCGTTGGAACAGCAACAAACCGAGGCATTATTGAAAATCGAACAAGACCGACAATTGCAGGAATTGGCGTTGCAGAAAGAAAGCATTGAATTACGTTTGCAAGCAGTCAAAAAGGGAAGCGAGCAGGAAAGACAATTGCGGATGCAGTTGTTGGAAAACGAAAGACAAACCGCATTATTACAGAACCAACAGAAACCGACCGGGCAGCAGCAAGACGCCGGGGCGATTAATGCAAGTTTTGACGCAAAGGGAGCCGGAATTACGGACGAATATTTGCAAGCGCAATTACAGATATTCGACCAACAACAAGCGTTGGCACAATCGGAGTTTGATTTGTTGAGAAATTCAGAAGCCCGGAAAACTCAATTCCGTTTGCAAGCAGAAAAGGAACGTTTGCAAAAGGTTTTAGAATTAAATCAGCAAGCCGCCAATAAATTGTCTGATGTTGAGGTACAAACAATTCAAAACACTATTAAAAAAATAGACCAAGAAATTGAGCAATCCAAAGGGGAGGAACGAGGAACAGACATTTACGGTTTGTTTGGGCTTAATTTGGACGACAACCAAAAAGAGGCAATTAATACGTCTATGCAATACGCATTGGATGCGTTAAATACATTCACGGCGGCACGTGTTGCCGCAGCAGATGCAGCCGTTGAGCAAGCGGATAAAGAGGTTTCCGCCGCACAATCGGCGTTGGATGCAGAATTGGAAGCAAGGGCAAACGGGTACGCCAATAATGTTGTACAAGCGCAAAAGGAGTTGGATTTGGCAAAGAAAAACCAAGAAAAAGCGTTGAAAGAACAACAGAAAGCGCAAAAACAGCAGGCAGCAATACAAACATTGCAGCAAATCGGAAACATGGTAACAGCAACGGCGTTGATATGGTCGCAATTAGGTTTCCCGTTTGCAATACCTGCAATTGCCGTAATGTGGGCGAGTTTTGCAGCGTCTAAAATCAAGGCGGCGCAATTGGCAAAACAGACCGGAGGAACCGGAGGAACGGAAACATACGGCGACGGTACCGTTGAACTTTTGGAGGGCGGTTCGCACCAAAGCGGAAATGATATTGATTTAGGAACGAAACCGGACGGAACCCGCCGACGTGCCGAGGGAGGCGAATTTTTCGCCGTGATAAATAAACGAAGTTCACGCCGTTTCAGAAAGATAATACCGGACGTTATCAATTCGCTAAACAATGGTACATTTGCACACAAGTATTTAAAATCCTATTCAGACGGAGACGGTTTGACGTTAAACGTTACCGGACAAAGCCCGGATTTACGCAATTTGTCGGATGATGTAAGGGAAATTAAGGAACAGAACCGACGACGGGTTTACGTGGATGGCGACGGAAATACGATTGAAAGTTACAAGAATTTGAAACGTAAAATAAAAAGACTATGACACCAAAATATAGATTCTTTTTGCAGATAGGGGAGGACGGAACCAAACAAACCGTCCGCCCCAATTATAAGGATGATTTAACGTTGGATTATGAGTTGGAAACAAATCAAAGGTTTTACCGGGCTAAATTGTCCGGTAAAATAAACTTTGTCCGTGCTGATTACGATATTATCAATGACGCCCCGTTTGATTCTGAATTTTTCCTATATATCGAAAAAAGCGATGATTGGGGACAAACATACAATCAATACTATAAAGCAAAGTTTATGAAAACGGATTGTACGTTTAATGATGATGATAAATTGGTTACGGTACAGCCGGAAACAATAGACCAATACAACGACGTTTTGGCAGGATTGGAAAAGGAATACAATTTAATTGAGTTGGCCCCACAAATCGAATTTCTTACAATAAGAAAACGCCCATTGATACAAATATACGTTCCCGGAGATAGTATTGTTTCGTGCTTTTTGGGCGGCACGAATTGGGAACAAGACGCAAACGCCACGACTGACCAAAACGCATTAATACAAACCTATCATTTTGCACTATGTAATATTTTGAAAGAAATACAAATTACGTCGCACGGTTCCCCGGCGGTAATATCCGGGCTTTATACTGGGCGGATGTCGACGGGTGTAAGTCCTGATGAATTTATGGGAGATTTATACCCGGAATTAAATGTAAATTATTATATCCATATTGCACAAAAACGAGTTGCGGGTGGGCTACCTATTGGGCTAGCAGGTGTTGAGATACGCCGCCGTTCTGATGATGTGGCAATGTTCCGGTATACAAAGACAACGCAAGAACCTTTTGATACGTTGGAATTTGATTTAACCGCCGTTGAGGGTTCCGGGGCAACGGGTACGATGCACGCCGATATGAAAAGTTATAATATATACGCCCGATATTTGGTTGATGTTGATAAAATAGACGATTTAGATACATACCCGTTGTCGTCCGATGATATTGTAGATAATAATAGAAATTACCGCCGGGCAATTGGTTACGCAATCGACGTGGCATTTATATCTAATAATTTTTCAGATACGCCGACCGAGTGGGGATTAGCCGACAGTGGAAAGTATTTTGAGCCGCCTTATTCCATATATGGACAAACGTTTTATCCAATCGCCCGGTCAACGTGGCGTTATGCGTCGTTATGGTTTGGGTTTTATCTGATGGATTGGATATTAGAGGAAAAATCCCGAAAAGCATATACTTTGCGTGATGCGTTTACATTGTCGTCATGTATCAATGTGCTATTAAAAGAATTTGCGCCCGGAATAACGCATGAAGCGACGCCGGAATACAGCCAATTTCTTTATAATACAAACAATCCTATTTCCGGGCGGTCATTTAAGTTGCTAATAAGTCAGAAAAGTAATATCATTAATGGCGAATATAAAACCCCGGCGAAAAAAGCCCCGATTACATTACAACAGATTATGACGATGTTACGGGATATTTACAAATGTTATTGGTATATTGAGGACGGAAAATTTAAGATTGAACAAGTAAGTTGGTTTAGAAATGGCGGTTCGTATGGATATAACCCGATTATTGATTATGATTTAACACAATTAGGAAACGTTAGGAACGGCAAAAAATTAGCTTTTGCAACGTCTGAATATTCATTTGACAAAGTAGAAATGCCGGAACGTTATCAATTTGAGTGGATGGATGATGTAACAACACCATTTGAGGGTTTACCAATAGAAATTACGTCAAAATATGTAACAGCCGGAAAAATTGAGGAAATAAACATTTCAAATTTTACGTCTGACATAGATTTGATGTTGTTAAACCCCGGTGCAATTAGTGCGGATGGGTTCGCATTGTTTGCGGCGGTTACGCCGTCCGGCGGCGGTCAATTGGAATTGCCGTTTACAAGACAAACCGTTGATAACGTAGAATACTATTTACAAAATGGTTATTTAGCGTTTATCAATATACAACCGACGTATTGGGTTTATGATATGCCCGCCCGTAACTTTAAAATAAATAATGCTCAAAGTTATGCGATGGGAGGTATAGAACGAAAGAAAAAACAAACTTTGAATTTTCCGGCAGGAACAACAGACCCAAACCCGATGCAGTTAGTTAAAACGTATGTTGGTAACGGTCAAGTTGATAAACTTTCAGTAAATTTGTGTAGTCGAAACATTAAAGCAACATTGAAGTATGACACAGAATAACAATTTCAGCGTATTGCCGTGGTACACGTCTATCGACGAGCAAAACAGCCGTAAGAGTTATGCGTATGGGGCAATTTATCCATTGTTTGCCCCGGCTGATAGGCTTTTGCCGTTCCAAATCATGCGGAGCACGCGGGAAAATGCCATTACAAACGTAGTTTTGTATGACAAAAACGGCAAGCAGATAGCCAATATTACGCAGTATATGAAAGATACCGGATTGCAGATTGTCCGATTTGAAAATATGGGTTACGATGTCATTGTATATCCGGCAATTTTGCCGATGCCGTTAAACCAATTCGACGGAATCTATTATATGACAATGACGGATGGCGTTCAAACATGGTGGTCTGAAATGTTTACGGTCGTGCAGGACGTTTCCGGATATTTGAAAATCGAATGGTGGGACATTGAAAACCTTGTATTTGATGCCGGACAGATTGTTTACCAAAATCCGGCATTTAAAAATAGGTTGTATTTGTGTACAGAATTGGGAAAACCTGATTACGAATTTGAGGAAGATGGCGAAGAACGCGACGGTTATTTCTTCCCGGAAAAGCAGATTTCGGAAAAGACCTACAAATGTACAATACTCGCCCCGGAATACCTCTGCGATGTTATGAGATTTATCCGTATGGCTGATTACGTCCAGGTTACCGATAAGTATGGCCGAAAATACGATTGCGATACATTCCTAATAACGCCAAAATGGCAGACGCAAGGCGATTTGGCCAGCGTAGAAATAGAATTTCAGACTGACACCGTTGTCAAGAAAATAGGCCGAGGCGTAATGATTGCAAACAAAGGAGATTTTAACAATGACTTTAATAACGATTTTAACAACAATTGATTATGGGAAATTATGATGAATTAAAACAGGCCGTTTCCGATGTCATTAAGACAAATGGAAATCAAGAAATTACCGGACAAGTGTTGCAAAATACGTTGGTTTCTATAATTAATACGGTAGGCGCCAATGCAACATTTGCGGGAATAGCCACCCCGGAAACAAATCCGGGCACACCCGACCAAAACATTTTTTATATTGCATCGGAAGACGGTGTATATGTAAACTTTAATTCTATTAAATTAGAAAATGAAGTTTCTATACTTGAAAATAAGAATGGGAATTGGGTAAAAACTATTTCCGGATTAGCGACAATGGCTAAACTTATGGAGGTAGTATATAAAGCAGGAACTCTAATTGACACAATTATTTCAAATAATGGTAGTAAAAATGTAGAAATAAAAAATCCTATACATGTAAAAAGAGGGTCATTTCTATATATAAATGTTTTAAATAATAACTATGAAAGTGATGTCTCGTTTTTCTTTAAAGATACATTAGGGAAATATTATCAATTAGATAATAATAGAGACAAATACTTTTATGTTTATAACGATATAGATATAGATATGTTTGGGTTTAATTGTTTAAGCTCAGAAGACAAACTAATATCTGCCCATTATAAAATACAATATGTTAGAGGAAGAATTAATAATATTGTAAATTCCGAATTAGGTATCAATCTGTTTGAATATAACTATTTACAGCGTGGTTATATTACAACAAATGGAGATATTTCGTCAGATTACAACGGAACTATTACACCAATTGTAAATGTTAAAATGGGCGATACTTATATATATACAGGTGGTTTTTCTGTTAATGATGATTTGTCAATGGTGTGGGGATATAGTGAAGACGGTAGTGTTAAAAAAATGCTATTGCAGTCAAAACAAGAAATTTATTATAATACAGAAATACAAATACCTGATGGAATTGATTATATAATTGCATGGAGTGATGATAATAGTATAATACCCCAATTGACCAAAAAGAAATCAGCATTACAGAATATGATGATAAAAGAAGCAATTGGAAACAATTTATATAATTATCGAAATTCAATCGCGGATAAATATGTTGATTATTCTAAAGGTAAAGAACTGGATGCAGTTGGATTTTATGCAAGTGAATTTATTAAAATCAAAAGCAATACAGAATATTTTATAAAATACGGTCAACAACAATTTGCATTTTTTGATAATAACAAAAACTATATAAGTGGACAAGCCAATGCAATTAATCAATATTTTATAACACCATCAAACGCGTCATTTATTAGAATTACGGTCGATGAAGAATACAATAAAAAACAAATACTTTCAGAGGCTAAAAATTTTTGCAATGAGGAATATAATATAGGATTTAAAGAATTATCCATATTAGATACAAAAATAGTAACTAATGGAAGAACGCGTATTGTTGCAACCCGAAATGAACAAAACTTTAATTCCATAAGAGAATTAATAGAATCTTTGCCAGCCGATTCAAATCATCCGTATGAAATATTTGTTCCAAAAGGAAGATGGCACGAATGTGATTTGAGAGGGAAAAAATATGTATATATAATAGGGGAAGACATGTATGAAACTATTATATATAATGATGGCCTATCTAATAATATAACTCCCAATAATTATGCGTTTGGTCAAGGTGGTAAACCGTTAAATGAAATACCAAAAGATTTCAAACATATAATATATGCGCAAAATGATTTAAATATTAGCAATGTAAGATTAGAGGTAAACGATTGTAAATATTGCGTGCATTTAGATAATCTATATTATAATAATATTGTAATAAATAATTGCATTATTGCAACAAAAGAAAATGTAAGTTTCCCTATTGGAATAGGAATTCATGGAGGACAAAATATAAATATAATGTCATCTATAATTATTGCTTATGATAAAAAAGAGGGAATATTTTGTCATAATTGGAACAATCAAAGATTTCCATCATCTATAATAATAAAAGATACATTATTTGACGGATGCGATTTTCTTATGGTTAACGAACTTGGAAGCGAACAAAATGATTTATGGCAATTGATTAATTGTAAGTCGACCAAACCTAAAGGTGGTAATGTATCATTTATGGTTGACTACAATAATAAAAATAAAACATATTGGATAAATAATAATGGGGAAAATGAATCAGACCCACAAAAAGTTCCATATAGTATAAAATTAAATACATTAGGTAGTAATGTGAATGCGTTTATACCAATTAATTTTTTCCCAACAGGTGTCGTTGCGAGACCTAATATGGAAAAATATATTATATCGGATAATTTTTTAAAAGAAGATATAGAAAATCAAAATATCGGTGATGTGTTAATATCGTTTAATGGAGAATATAATGATATTGAACTAAAGATATTAGGAGTAATTCAAAATATAATAGACGGTAAAATGTATATATCATTAACAGGAAAAGGGGTTTGTATTAAAAAAAATATAATAACTGATGATGTTTCAGATAATCAAAAGCTATATGTTAATTCGCAAAAAAAAATAACAACATCAAAAACGGAAAGATTTTTAGGTGTGTCTCAGTTATTAGACGATAAAATTATTATAAATATATAGAAATTATGGAAAGACTATTTAATTGGGAGCAATGGCGCATAATTGCCATTTCCACGGTTAGCCCGTTATTTGGTTATTTAACCCCGACAAAGGGTTTTGTTTATGCGTTGGTAGTAATGTTTGCGTTCAATATTTGGGCAGGAATGAGGGCGGACGGCGTGGTGATTGTGCGATGCAAAAACTTTTCGTTCCGTAAGTTTAAAAACGCATTGTGCGAATTTCTGTTGTATCTGTTTATCGTGGAGGCGATTTTTGTAATAATGAAAAATTGCGGCGATGAAAATGCGGCGGTTATCGTGGTAAAATCACTAACATACGTGTTTATGTATGTGTATTTGCAAAATGCGTTCCGCAATCTGATTATTGCGTACCCCCGGAATTTGGCATTACGTATTATTTACCATGTTATCCGTTTGGAGTTTACAAGGGTTTTGCCGTCGCATTTGCAACCGATAATTGACAGATTGGAAAAAGAATTTGGGGACGACCCCGACAAAAACAATAAAAAGAAAGGAGAAAAATAAAATGAGTAAAGTTATTATTTTAGACAACGGACACGGAAAAGAAACAGCCGGAAAACGTTCCCCCATTTGGGGGGACGGTTCCCAATTGTTTGAATGGGAGTTTAACCGTGACATTGTACGCCGTATTGCGGCGATGTTAAAAGCCGATGGCGTAAAGTTTGAAATTTTGGTACCGGAGGAAACCGACGTATCATTGCCGGAACGTTGCCGACGTGCAAACGTTATCCATGCAGATTGCGGCAACAACGCCGTTTTGTTTAGCGTTCACGGGAACGCCGGAGGCGGCACCGGGTGGGAATGTTATACAAGCGTAGGACAAACGAAAGCGGATGCAATCGCAACCGTTCTTTGTAAGGAGGCGGAAAAAGAGTTTGCCCCGGATGGTTGGAAAATGCGTTTTGATTATGTGGACGGCGACCCGGACAAAGAAAGCCAATTTTATATTCTGAAACATACTGTTTGCCCGGCGGTATTATCTGAAAATTTCTTTTTTGATAATGAAAAGGATTGCCGTTTTATGATGAGCGACGACGGAAAAGAAAGGATTGCAAAGGTACATTTTGAAGCAATAAAGAAAATTGTATGAAAAAGTATTTGATTTGGGCGGCAATTGCGATGGTAGTTGCCGCCGTTGCAACAATATGGGTGCAACGAACGAAAATTGAAAAATTGACGGACGAACGGAACAGATACCGGGGAAATACAGAAACATTGTTGCAGGACGTCGAAACGTACAAAACAAAGGATAGTTTGAACTCCGCCAAAGTTGGAGTTTTGGAACTGAAATTGTCAGAGTTTGAAAAATACCGGGCGAGCGATGCGGAGTTGATAAAGACGTTGCAGACAAAGAACCGGGATTTGGAACGGGTTACAACAACCCAAATGGAAACAATCAACGAATTGCGGGCAACCGTCCGGGATAGTATTGTATATTTGCCCGGCGATACGGTTACGACTGTATTACGTTGTATTGAGTATTCCGACAAATGGGTTGATTTTGACGGATGTATTAAAAATAATACGTTTTCGGGCAAAATTATAACACGGGATAGCCTTTTAATAACGGAAACTGTGCAATATAAGCGTTGGTTAGGTTTTTTATGGAAAACAAAACGGATAAAAAACCGTGAATTTGATATTGTTTCAAAAAATCCACATACAAAAATTACCGGGTTTGAGGTTATAACAATCGAAAAATAACTATCTTTGTATCGAATTACATTTGACCATATAATTAAAGATTTTTTTCAAGGATTAGCCGGGTTTCCCCCGGCTTTTTTCGTTTTGCCCATTTTTAGCCCCGTAGCGGGCTTTTCTTTCCAGGATGGATAAATTACACATTTCGCCCGAAAAAGTGGCTTAAATCGAAAATTCGACCAAAATAACTATCTTTTGAACCAAAAACAGAATTTTTTTGCCATTTTCCGATAAAATAAAAAGAAATTCTTTTGGTAATTAAAATAAAGGTTGTATATTTGCATTGTCAAACAACAACGACGGGGCGTTTACCCCGAACAATTAAAAGAAAATCAAAATGGCAACAACAATTTACAACGGTTTATTATACACAACAAAAGAAATTAATCGCAATTTCCGCATTAAAATCAACGGTATTGTTGACGGTAAAAAGGTTAACAAGTTGGTAGGCGTTAAAGGATTGATTGAATTGATTGGCGTTGAAATGGCTAATAAGATGTTGTGCCGTGCATTTAATGGCACCGATGATAAAACCGTTTGCAAATTGCGCAGAGGAATAAAGATAAGTTTCTATGTTAAATAATATCCGACCGGGCGGGTTCACGGAACCAAATACAAATTCGTATAAGTTCAGAAAAAAGAAACAAGTTAAGCGAGATTTTCAAATTGGCGTGGCAGTTCGTAAAACGCAATGGTTATAAACTTTCAGAGGCTTTAAAATGTGCATGGTTGAACATTAAGTTGAAAGCCGAAATGAAAAAACGAATTGTAAAATTCTACTTTCAGAAAATAGACGGTTCATTGCGTGAGGCATACGGAACCACAAACCCGGAAACAATCCCGGCAACAACCGGAACCCGGAAACCCGCCGACACGGTACAAACGTATTTCGATACAGAAAAGCAAGAATACAGATGTTTCAAAAAAGCTAATTTAATTCGTATTGCATAATCAACGCCGGGGATTTCCCCGGCAAAAAAACAAATGATATGAAAACAATAAACAACGTTGATGATTTAAGCGACGATTTGTGTTTATATTGTCCTTTGGATGATGGCGAAAAAGGAACCCACGGCGTCCCAAATGGATATATAAGTTGTGAGGGGCGTTGTTGCCAAGAAGCGTATGAAATGTATATTGAGGAATGGACGGAATAACAAATTGTATGGAAAGTATAATAATAAAAGAAATTGAAATGATGTTGGAATTACCTATGCACGAAAGACAAAAAGCGTATTTTGTAGACTTGTTTAATGCTGCAAAGCCCGTTAAAATTGTTCCGGCGGCTGATGTATTGGAGGATTACGAATTGAAATATATACAGCATGTAATTAAGCCGCAGCCTAAACAATGTTATCGAAATTCCCATTTACTTTGCGAGGCGTTCCCGGAACGGATTCTTTATTGTGAGGGAAAAACAAACGTCCCAATACCGATTGACCATGCGTTTAACAAGGTCGGCGACGCATATATTGACATAACATTTGAATTTGCGTTGCATGAAAACCCGTCAATATATGAGTACGTAACATTTGGCGAGTACGACGCAAAGACCATACGAAAAGCAGTATTGGAAACCGGATATTACGGCGGAATTTACAAATGGTTGTATTATCAGAGTAAGAAATAAAAAGCCCCCCGGCGTCATAAATCAATATGCACCGGGGGAATTTTACGCAGTAACCGAGAGCGATATTTGGTTGATGCGGTACCACAAAAATATATTGTTTGCCGTAAATTGCAAAACAACCCGCAAAAATAAATTTGAAATAAAAGTATTTATCTTTGGTAATTAAAGAAATATTTGTACCTTTGCATTGAAGTTAAGCCCACGCACGGGGATAGTGCGAAATAATATGAATATCAGAAAAGACAAAGAATTGAACATTTTGGCGAAAGCAGCCGGAAAGAAAGCAACAGAAGTTGAAACAATCATTGTAAATCAATTAATCCAAAAGGAAATGATACAAGACGACCCGAAATTTTGGGGATGCACTTTGTTTGATAGTATCGAACGTGACGTTCCGGTTTCTGATGTTGTCGGCATTATCAAAGCAACCGGAATTTCGGTTGTACGTTCCGAACATTTGGACGCATTTCTGAATTTGGTATTGGTCGGAAAAGGAGATTGCCCGGTATGTGGCGGAGAAATGGAAGTTACCGACGCCGATTATAAATGTTGCGGTGGCGATGGGTATTTAACCCCGTATGAATACGAACCGATATTTGAGGGAAAAACCTGCAAACATTGCGGACACGTAGAATAATAACCATAAAAATAAAACAATATGAAATTGAGAGTAAATGAAGCAATCGCCCGTTCCGAGGCGAACGGAAAAAAGGTATTGAAAAAGGATATTGCAGCCCGTTTATTTGAGGGTGCAAGCGAAAGCGCACAGCAGGTAAATATGACAAATCTTTGCAACGGGACAACCAAAAGGATTGTCCCGGAATGGGTAGTAATAATTTGCGAAATGTGCGGTTGTTCCGCCGATTATCTGTTTGGAATGGAGGATTAAAACCATGAAAAAGAAGTTTATCGAAAAAATGGAAAAGATGGTTGATGTTTTCTTTTCCGATGCGTGGCAAGCAAAGGTTTTCGCAATGATATTTAGCATTTTCGGAGTAATATGTTTTATTGCCGGATTTTGGAATTATATCCATTTTTTGTTTTCTGCAATGTGTGGATTAATGGTTTATGTATTGTTTAACGAATTAAAGAGCAAATAACATGAGAGCGAAAAAGAAACAGCCGGAAAACCCGGAAAAAAGTATTGCAAACACAATGGGTAACGCAGTAAATGCGGTTAAGAAGTTGGCGGAAGCAATGGGACAATTGCCCGCCGATAAATTCCCGGAAATAAACGATGAACAACAGATTGTCCCCGGATTGGATGCCGTCGAAATAGAACAGCCCGCCGGGGCTTTTGAAATTGTGCCGGGCATGACGGTTGAGGAAATGACGGCAATGTTCTTTGATGGCGCATTAATCGAACCGCCGTATAAAGTATGGCAGCTAAACAGCAAAGGACACCGATATTATTACAAGTTTGACGACAACGGAACCCCGGAATTTTATCCGTCAGTTACAACCATATTATCGCAGACAATGCCAAAATCGGAATTTCTGATTAAATGGATTGCCGACAAAGGTATTGACGAGGCGGAACGATACAAAGCAGAACGGGCGGCGTATGGTACATTTATGCACGCCCAATTTGAGGAACTTATAATTAACCGGGTTTATGATTTGGACGGATTGAAAGCCAAATTGAAAGATTATATTGATAACAACAAATTGCCCGCCGATTTCATTTATTACGCTGATGATTTCAAAAAGGATATATTAGCATTTGCGCAATTTGTTTTGGATTATGACGTTAAACCGTTAGCCGTGGAAATTGCGTTGGTACACCCCGTTCATAATTACGCCGGAATGATTGATTTACCGTGTACGATGTTATCAAAGCCCGGTTCAAAAGAATACATAAACGCAATTGTGGATTTCAAAAGCGGGCGCAAAGGATTTTACGAAGAAGCGGAAATTCAGTTGCATTTATATGCGATGATGTGGAACGAAAATTTCCCGGATATTCCGATTGACCGTGTTTTCAATTTCAGCCCGAAAGATTGGCGAAAGAAACCGACGTACAATTTGAAAGACCAAACCGACAGCCCGAACGCAAAGAAAATCCCGTATCTTTTGGAGTTGGCAGCAATTGAGGACGAAAAACGGGATAATACATTTACGGCGGTTTCCGGGGAAATATCATTGGATAACGAACCGGATTTGACAAACAATATTGTTTCGCTGACGTTGGCGGAACTTGTTAAAAGCAAAGCCCCGGCGGAAAAGAAAAAACCGGAACCGGAAAAAGCCGTTACCGTTGAGGATTTGAAGAAAGACCCGGAACCCGAACCACAGCCGGAACAGAATGTTATCAGTTGCGAAAAGTTTATTGATTTGATAAACAACGACGACGACAATTATTCATTATTCCAAACAACAGATATTGGGAACACATACGGCGTAAAATTGGTTGACGATGGCTTTAATTTAGACCAATACGGATGGTACAGCATAGCAACCAATATTTATAAATGTTCTGACGGGTTTGTTAAAGTGACCGGAGTGTTTCAAAGTTTTTCAGAAATGCAGGGTTGGTCGGATATAGACGTACATTCAGAGGCGGAAAAATTGCAGGGAAAAGAATTGCAAGCGTTTGAATTGAGAATGAAAGCGTATGAAATAGAAAATGCCACGGAACAACAGCTGGAACCCGAACCACAACCGGAACCGGAGGAAAAGAAAACCAAGACCGTAAAGAGAACCACACGAAAAACGGCAAAAACGGCGGGAAACAAGCCCGTCAAGGAAAAGAAAACCGCAAAACGTACAATTACACCAAAAAAAGAAAAAGTGGCTAAAATCGAAGAAAAACAGCCTAAAAAGCCGGAACCCGTGACAAAGAAAGATTTGTTGAATACTGAAATTGATATATAAAAGCAAGGGGCGGAAAGCCCGCCCCCGTATCTTTTTCGCCAACATGGGCGATAAGATGATGCAAAAGTAAAAAATAATTTATATATTTGCAATGGGGATAGGTCGGAGTAGCTACCGACCGAAAGGGTAAGCCAACAGCCCGTCCCCTTTTCTAATTTGTTGGCAGTTCTTAAAAGTTGGCAATTATGGAAAATGAAATTTGGAAAGACATTTCCGGATATGATGGGTATTATCAAGTTAGTAGCTATGGTAATGTAAGGTCATTAGAAAGACCTTATACAATTTGTTCAAAAACTATTATATCAACAAAAAGCAAAATATTAAAACTAGGAATAGTAAAGGGATATTATAACGTTGAATTAAATGTTAACGGAGTTGCAAAAAAATTTTTTGTACATAGACTTGTGGCATTAGCATTTATTCCTAACATTAATAATTTGCCTTGCATTAATCATAAAGATGAAAATCCATTAAATAATAGAATGGAAAATCTTGAATGGTGTACTATTGAATACAATTTGAAATATGGGACAAGGCAAGAACGAATTTCCAAAAATAGAAAAAGGAAGGTTTTACAATATTCCTCTGAAGGGGAATATATTGCAGAGTACGATGGGGCAATAGACGCTGAAAATGCTACTGGAATAAAAAGGCAAAATATAAGTAAAGTAATATTAGGAAAAAGACACACAGCCAGAGGATATATTTGGAAGAAAGGAGGCTCAAAATGAAAGGTAGAATAATGCGTAATGAACCAATAAATAGAATATCATTACCTATAATTGGGAAAATAAAAGTTGGCATAAAAGATGAAAAGGGATTGCCTAAAAGTATAGATTATTTTGTAAGCACCGGGAAATATGCAGGATTATTTAAGAAAGCATACGGAGAGAAGCCGCAAACAATACAAATAGTATTTGCCTATGATGAACCGGAAAAGTCATGCCGGGAAGAATATCAATATAGGGACGATGCGGGTAAATTGGTTGCATACGGCGACGGGGAAACGTTCTTTGTATGGAACGGAAAACAATATGCACAATACAGTACAAAAGATTATCCCGATTTAATGGCAGGCGTTGCGAAAAAACACCCAAACCGGGCTGTTAAGAATGGCGGCGACGGATGGATTGTAACGTTAACCGTAACTTTTATTGTTCCGTTGGTTCGTGGCGTTGGCGGGGTATGGCAATTCACGACAAAGGGAACAGCGTCAACAATACCCAATATCCGTGATACATTCGACGCAATATTGCAAGAAAAGGGATTTGTAAAAGGAATTATCTTTGATATGAATGTACAATTTGCAGTTTCTCAAAAGCCTGGTGACCGTTCCCGTTATCCGGTTGTTACGATTGTTCCAAACGAAAGTGAGGGAAATTTGTTTGCGGTAAAAGAAGCATTTAAGCCAATAAAATTGATAGAAGAATGAAGAAAATTATTTTGTTTTTAGTGATATCAGTAATGTGTGTAAGCGTGTATGCCCAAACTGTAGTAGAGGTTGAAACGTTGAAAGTAACAGACCTTGGGAACCAAAAATTGTGCGCTGCAAAGGTGAATGGGTGTATAGACCATTATTACATTATGCTTAAAACTAGTAATAGATATCAAAAGTATATTACTGTTTACCTTGGGGATAAGGAGGAAGCTATAAGGTTACTCCGGTTTTTGTATGACTTAAATTCTAAGGGTGGAACCTATATACATCTGGAAAATAGGACTAACAACGTAGTTTCATGGAATAGATTAGGCTATTATACAGTATTCTCTGAGGGGAGGGCATTAAAAGGACATATAAGAAAGCAAAATATTAAGGGCTTTATCGAAGAATTAACCAATAATGTTTGATAATTCAAAAAAAGCATCTATTTTTGCAGCATAAACAAACGACTACCACCGTTTGCAAGATATTTGCTAATATTAGCACAAAGCCCGTTTCCCGGTGTGTGGTAGCCCGGATTACGGGCTTTTTCATTCTATGAACGAAAGAAGTTATTTAATTTTAGATTTAGTACGTTCAAGGGTTTTAGATTTAAACCCAACGGAAAGCATTTTAGCGTCATGTTTCTTTGGTTTGTTGGCGCAAAATCCAATACAATACGCCGGGAAACCGTATTACATGGCAGACTATAAAAACGTATCTGTTTATTGCCCAATTTTGCCAAATAAGGTTGATACGTTAAGGCGGCTTTATAAGAATTTGGAAAATTTGGGATTGATTCAAATAATAAAGATTGACAACCACGTTTGTTTTACCCCGTCGCAAATGTTAAGAGATTGGGGAACCGTTTACAAATCCGTTGAAGCGGGAAAAAATCCCGTTGAAGCGGAAAAAAATCCCGTTGAAGCGGGAAAAAATCCCGTTGAAGCGGAAAAAAATCCCGTTGAAGCGGAAAAAAATCCCGTTGAAGCGGGAAAAAATCCCGTT
>OGPT01000512.1_pt1 | contig 41685 bp, 26 predicted proteins | sample 1552951 | NCBI WGS metagenome assembly OGPT01 (sample SAMEA2580224, study PRJEB22360) | human gut metagenome | biome: human gut; feature: human-associated habitat; material: faeces | place: Denmark | collected 2008/2010
AAAGCAAAAGAATCATGAGTAAACAAGAAGTTATTCTCTGCGAAAGCTTGGAAACGAGCCTCGGTCGTGCCATTGAGCTATGTCCGCATGACAAATTATTCGTCCTCACAGACGAGCATACCCAGCGTCTTTGTCTCCCCTCTCTAAAGGAATCGGGTCTGTTAAAAGATGCTGTAGAAATCTGTATCGGAGCAGAAGATGTGCATAAAACTCTGGAAACACTCGCTTCCGTCTGGATGGCATTAAGCACTCAAGGGGCTACCCGCCACTCTTTACTTATCAATCTTGGAGGAGGGATGGTGACAGATCTCGGAGGTTTTGCCGCAGCTACATTCAAACGGGGCATTTCCTATATCAATATACCAACCACTCTGCTCGCTATGGTGGACGCATCAGTGGGGGGTAAAACAGGAATCAACTTCAACGGACTGAAAAATGAAATCGGTGCTTTCGCTCCGGCAAACAGTGTATTGATTGAAACTGAATTCCTACGCACATTGGACACACACAATTTCTTCTCCGGATATGCTGAAATGTTGAAGCACGGTTTGATTAGCAATACGGCACATTGGGCAGAATTGCTCAATTTCGATTCCTCTAGTATTGATTATGCAGCTCTCAAACAATTGGTAGGCCAATCGGTACAAGTGAAAGAAGATATTGTAGAACAGGATCCCTTCGAACATGGAATCCGCAAAGCATTAAATCTGGGACACACCGTAGGACATGCGTTCGAAAGTATGGCACTGGCAGAAAACCGTCCTGTATTACATGGATATGCAGTAGCTTGGGGAATTGTGTGCGAACTGTATCTTTCTCATCTCAAAGTAGGTTTCCCGAAAGAGAAAATGAGGCAAACGATCCAGTTTATCAAGGATAATTATGGTGTATTTACTTTCGACTGCAAGAAATATGACCAACTGTATGCATTTATGACGCATGATAAAAAGAATACTTCAGGTACTATCAATTTCACCTTACTGAAAGATATTGGAGACATTTGCATCAATCAGACTGCCGATAAGGACACTATCTTCGAAATGCTCGACTTCTATCGCGAATGTATGGGAATTTAATCCATCCTACATCAGATATACCGCATAATAAAAGGGAATGAAATAAACTTCATTCCCTTTCTCTTCCCAATCCCTATAGATATTATTGCCTATTGTGAGGCAATTGTCCGCACTATTGTTCTAAGTTACTCATTCGATATTGTGAAAGCGACATTCCTGTATGCTTTCTAAAAAAACGTCCAAGCGACGATTGATTCGCAAAGTTCGTTTTAATCGCTATTTCCTGAATGTTCAGGCTTGTGTTTTTCAACAAAGCCTTGATTTCTAATATGATGTATTCAACAATCCAGTCTTTAGCAGACTTCCCGCTTGTCTCCTTAATTACCATAGTCAGGTATTTGGAAGTAATACACAGTTTATCCGCATAAAAAGCCACATCCTTATTCTCCTTAAAATGCTTCATGATAAGCCCAAAGAATTTATTAGCCAACTCTTCTTTACGGGTATCCCTGCGGGCAGTCATCAAGGTCGATTCCTTTTGATAAGCATTGAACAGTTCCAGATACAGATACCTCAACAAATGAATAATCAGCTCACGCCTATATATATCTTGAGAGGTAACTTTATCTTTTATCATACCCAGATAATTATATATCCGGGGAATATCTCGTTCTGACTGCGGATACCAGTAATGAGTCCGCATGTAGAAAAAGAAATGCGGAGAAAATCTGGGCACACCACTTAACGCATCACTAAACAGTGAAGTAGATATAACCATCGTAACGGTCGAGAAATCTTCACTTGGCTCACTAAATGAGACAAATTGTCCGGGTAATAATATAATCAATTCCTCCGGTTGTATCCAATGTACATCTTCATGCACTGTAATTTTGGCCTTTCCACCTAAACAATATATAATCAAAGCTGATTGATTATTAGAAGGATAAGAAGTCAAAGGAAGATACTTCAGATTTTGATAAAATTTAAAATCGTCACCCAGGACGTATATCTCTAATGTCTCTCTATTTTTAATGTCTAACATTTAACACCTTTCTAAACTAAGTCTTTTTACAAATGTATAACTTCCTAATTTACCACGCACCAAAAATGGAAATATAGTATCATACTAAGGAAGTCAAACACCTTTTATTTACATTAATTTATAAACAAACTCTCTGATTGTTAGTTCATTTATCATTTTCCTATTTCGTTTTATTATAAACTGACCTGTTTTTTATAGTGTTTTTAGGACAGGAAAAGGATTAATGCTTTCAAATGAAAAATAAGCAGATTGTTTTCTAATTCAAGCAAAATTAAAGAAATGTACTTTTATATCACATAAGAGGCAATCAAAAAAACTACTAACTCATTGAAATAAAGATTTGTATGTTCACAAGAAAGACTAATAATCAGAATAATAGCTATAAATCGGCACAATTCATACTAGAAAAATCAACGGATTATTTGCTAATTAAAAATTAATCTGTACTTTTGCATCCGCAATTCGGGGTGTAGCTCAGCCCGGTTAGAGTACGCGTCTGGGGGGCGTGAAAAGAGTAAAAGATTTTCATTTTACAATCACATATAAAACAAGGAATTAGATAGTTATCTAGTTCCTTTATTTTTTAGCTCGATTACTCATTCATTACCTCTTTCGGGAAACTTAATCCAAACTAAAGCAAATTGCAGTGCAAAACCTCTTTTGTGTTCTTCGTGTTTTTATCACAATAAATACCTTACCACAGACTCCCAATTTGGAAACCGTTCAGAACCGAACAATATAAGCTCACCTTTAAAATCGGCAGCACCATTCTTTTTCCTGTCATCTATTAAATAATCCCCTGCATTCAAGTTTTTGTGGTGCGACAAGATCAAACGTTTATAGCATACTTCACCCAAATAACGCTTCACCCATTCTAACTTGTCAGACCATGCACTTGGGTTATCCCATGGAGCTGTTGATAAAATGTAAATGTCGTATTTGTCTTTTAAACGATTCATGGCATCTATTGCCCCTTCATTGGGTTGCATTTTTGCAAATATATTAGGGACTTCATCATAACACCCCGCATATCGGCTTTTTAAGTCCTCATTTAAGGCGTCTATGCCCGATTGGAAGTTTACCAATACATTATCCATATCTACATATAAAACTTTCTTATTTGAGCACCGTTTGAGGTACTCCAACGCTTCTTTATATGTTTCCAACTTCCAATGTGCCTTACCATTCAAACGGGTTACATCCATATTGTCTTTTAGGTCTTGTATTTTAACCTTTGTTGCCAAGCGATTAGTAGAGACACGTTCAATAAACGCTTTATAATCTTCACCCTCTTCTTTAGTCAGACATTTTAAAGCCTCCAGTAGCCTGTCATCCAACCCTTCCGTTTTTAAATCCTCAAATGTTATAGATGTATCTTCTACAACATCATGCAACAATGCTACTATCTTTTCATCCTCTGTTTGACAGTGTAAAGCAACTCTAACAGGATGCAATATATACGGACTACCATCTTTGTCTAACTGTCCAATATGAGCCTTATAGGCAATCTCCAATGCTTTATTTTGATTCATAAGACAATTTAATCTACTGGTTTGCCATCACGTAACCATTCGTTCGCCAAACGGGTAATTTCCAAATCCTCTGCATCAGCATCGTTTGGTAGGTCGTACCCCATTGTTTTCCGTTTTTCAGGGGAAGCGGCTTGATACATGCGTTTAAGTTCTTTGTCCATTTCTGAAATTTCCAGTTTGTAGGATTTTTCAATGTTGTTGTCTTTCTTTGCCATAGTGTTATTCCTTTAGATTAATCTACGGGTTGCCCATCGCTCAACCATTCCCCAAAAGCTCTTAAGCGTGCCAAGTCATCCGCATCTGCGTCGTTTGGTATATCCACACTATTTGGAAGACCTTTAGCCTCTCGCTCTTGGTATATCTTTTTCATTTTTCGGTTAAACTCACTTTTACCAAAATCGTAAGATTTGTCAATATTGTTGTCTTTCTTTGTCATAGTGTAATTCCTTTAGATTAATCTACTGGTTTGCCATCACGTAACCATTCGTTCTTTGCACGAGTGATTTCCAAATCCTCCGCATCAGCATCGTTTGGCACATCGTAACCGAACTTCTTGCGTTCCTCTGGGGAAGCGGCTTGATACATGCGCTTGAACACTTTATCGTCCTCATAAATTGTAAGTTTGTAGGACTTTTCAATGTTGTTTTTGTCTTTTTCTACCATAGTAATATAATTGCATTGATTATACATAAACTTGCTAAACTAAATTCCCCATTATCCTTCATATCTACACAGATGAAGCATCAACACAAACTTATTACGACAAATATAATTAAAAATATCCCATTTATATCGTTTTTTAAGATAATATTTGATATATTCGTCGGAAATAAAAGCTAAATATCAATATTTACTCTTAACACCAACAAATATGGAAACTACAGATTACAAACTGTACAGTTATAAAATGAAGCATGACAACCGCTTTGCTCCAAACCCTTTATTTGGAGTACTGACACTTGCAACATGTAAGCCTGCAATGCGTCGCAACACCAAAATAGGAAACTGGATTGCGGGATGGACTTCAAAACAACTAAAGGACAGTCCGACCGAAGTTGGAAAAGAAAAACTTGTCTATTTAGCAAAAGTGACACAAAAACTTTCTTTTGCTGAATACTGGGAAAAGTATGAACAAAAACGACCTGTAAAAACAGAAGATACTAAAGTTATACAACGTTATGGAGACAACATATATAAACCAAACCTGACTAACCCTAAAGAATTTATACAGATAGAAAACAACTTCCATGGAAAAGACAAAATGGACAAGGATTTGAGAGGGGAATATGTTCTTATCTGTGAAGAATTTTATTATTTCAGTCGTTTGTCCCCGTTGGATATCCCTGTTGAGTTACGTCCCAACATTCCTAAAGTGCAAACAAGCTATGGAGTAATAACAAAGGATGCCGCAGAATTTATAAACTACGTCAAACAACATGTTGAACTATGCAAATACACTGACGCCAAATGAAAGTTATACTAAGCAGAAAAGGATTTGATTCCCAATATGGTAGAATGCCCAGTCCAATATTGCCGGGCGGGACATTACTGTCATTGCCGATACCCTCAAAAACAGATATGGAAACAAAGTATAGAGATTTATACTATGGCAATAGTTCATATTACGATATCATCCATACTTTAAACCCCAACAACAAAATAAAAGAAGAATATAACTGTCATTTAGACCCCGATATCAGAGAGGAAATAAAGGATAGACCAACAGGGTGGAAGCCTACATTCGGACAGGAAAAGACCGCATTACGACACCTACAAAAACAGGGAGTGGGAATCGGTGACTTGTTTTTATTCTTTGGTTGGTTTAGGCAAACGGAGTACATTGCCGGACAATTACGTTATAAAAAAGACGCTCCGGATTGGCATGTTATATACGGCTATCTTCAAGTAGGAGAAATCATTGACACTCCTACTAATATCCCCGCATGGTTAAACGGACACCCACATGCAAAAATGGAAAGATGGAACAGTCCAAATGTCATTTATACGGCTTCTTCCAAACTTTCATTTTTACCTCAACTACCCGGAGCCGGATACTTGCAGTTTTCAAACAGGCTTGTACTTACTAAAGAAAAATGCAGCAGGAGAGTATGGAATTTACCCGATTTTTTCCGGCAAATTCCAATAAGCTATAATGCAAATTCCTGGAAAGAGGACTGTTTTATTTCCGCAGCCAAAGGGCAAGAATTTGTTTTTGAAGCAAATGACAACGCTTTGGAATGGATAAAAGACATAATTCAATAATAAAAACATTTATATCCAACAACAATTATAGACAAGAATGTGGAAGCAATAGTCAGAAAGTTCCTTAAAGACAGTGACGAATTTGAACTTATACCGTTAGACAATTAGAAAGATAACACCGTCTTTTTGACTTTTCCAAAAGGAATTGACGAATATGCAAATGTCGGACTTCCTATTTATGTATTAATAGACAAATTAAGAAACGTCCGTTATGCAGATAGCAACGAGCAACATGAATTGTTGATACGTAGCCAATCAGAAGAATTGGAAAGTAGTAATGAGGAGGACTGACAGATCAATGCGTCACTAGACATTTAGAGGGAGGCTTCGATGAGGCTTTCTATGTCCTTTTTATCACTTTTGCTATTGAGACCTCACAATTAGCTTCAGCACAGACTCAAACACAAAAGTTCGTATTAAAGCGTTTTAGTCACTTTATTCCCATACCGAGTAAATTATACCTTTAAAGAATGAAAATGGCAATACGCTTCCAATAGAGGAGTTATATATAAGATTTGACCTGATAATAAATATAAAAAGCAAATTATAAACTAGGACATCAACTTACATAGGTGGTAATCCTACTAGTCCTCTTCCTCATCCTCCTCTTCCTTCTCAACCTCTTTAACCTCTTCATCCTCTTCCTTCTCAACCTCTCCTCGGTAGGGTTCGAACGCATCAATATTTCATGATTTTCTTCGTACGTGGCGTATCGGGCTTTACCCAATTTATCAATCAGTATATAAATAGGACGTCCGTAATTTGTATTTCCGTTAGCTGGTTTATAAGCCGCAAAATAGACTACATAGTTTTTGTAGTTTTCCAACTTAGTCAATTTAAATTCTTCAGGATGTGTTAGGAACTTCGTGGCTATCGCCCGAGTTACCTCTTCTGTCATTTTACTCATAATACATTGCGTAATCTTTAACAATATCCGGTTTAATAAGTAAATTATCTACTCGTAGTACTTTACACACATATTTGGGGCTAACATCTTCGTTCATTTCCCCCATCCCTCCTTGTGCAAAACTACCATCTTTTGACAATGCAAATATAACAAATCCATGGACAAAAGCAAAGATTTCTCGCCATTACAGAGCTACATTACTACAAGATATTGTCACATAGAGTAGATTTTCCCAAATCTATAAAACGAATTAAGAACGAACCCTATATAGCCTATCGATACCCCAACAATAGCCTCATCACACACTTAATCATAGAGGCTCGTTTTAGGGCGATATTAACCATTTTGTCCCTTTACCGAGTAAATTTGCCTGCAAGGGATAAAAGAGGCAATACGCTTCCAATAGAGGAGTTATATATAAGATTTGACTCGAACAATAGTCAAAAGGGGGAAAGCAAAGCATCCTAACAGCAATTTTACAACTATACAAAAGCAAACGGAGAGGTCGAATAAATCCAACCCCTTCGCTAAAACTTTAATCAGTTGTCATTAAAACGGCAGATCAGTTAACGCCCCCTTAGCAGCGTCACAACCTAGCTCCGCAGATTTATGATACCATTCATTAGCTACATCTTCATCCTTAGCTTTTCCCCACAATCCTTTTGCATAGGCTTCCCCCATTAAAAACATGGCATAGGGCATTCCTCTTTCACACATGATTTCCAAGAGTTCAACACCATTTTCTTCATTTAGCGGAGTTTCTTTATCTCCACCATAAAGCCACAGGTTGACAGCCTCCCACAATAAGGGTTCATCCATTTCAACATCATCGCTGGCGTACAGTCCTGCATACTCAAAACACGCAGCAGCCTTCAATAGATTTGGTTCAAAATTAGGAGCACCACATTTATACAGGTAAGCATATATAGCTTCAACACCCGAATACCCTAATCTACTTGCTTGTTGAAAATAGAAGATTGCCCTTTGTGTATCTTGGCAAACTTTATTTCCATTCAGATACATTGCTCCCAACTCAAAAGCTGCATCTTTATCCCTATTAGCTTTTCTTATCAAATCAAACAACATTTCTGAATCCATTTCTTTACTTAAATTTGTTTTCATCTTTTTTTAATTTAAAATTTACACAATATTGATAATTATATTTTCCTAGAATGCACTAATATACATGGCATATCACGTATAAGATTGGTGCTCTTACATATATTCCTCATATTAGAGCCTGTTTTTAATCCTGTTATTTGAAATAAATTAATTGGGAATATCCAATAACATAGATCACACCCCAATTCTTTCTATTCGCTTCCATAAGACGGTTAATTGACTTGATAAAATAGCTGTTGCTCCTCTTCTATACTCATGCCGTCTTCCGAACTTTCCAACAACCAAGTAAGATAGTGTTCAATCTTATCGGTCAACTCCAATATTAGGCTGGGGAGTACCAAATGATTTTTCCCCCATTCTGACGCATCCTGGATTCTTTTTTGGAACTGAGCGTGTCGAACCCTATCTTCGGGCTGCGGATTTTTACGCAACTTAAATAGAACGTTTTTCACATAATAACTCAAGTTTTGTCCCGCGCTTACTATACAAATGCACCATTTATCAAAGTCCTTGGCGCTCTCAAAAATATTAAAATCCACATCCAAGCAGTCATTAGGCAGCTTCTCCATATCTTCATAATAGCCAAACCACTCCGCAACCAACGTCCAAAATACACGTTTGTCCCATAATTCACCGGCTGTAATCTCTCTTCTAAACAACTTAAACAGCTCCTTCTTTTTAAGCGTAATTTCATACCTCAATAAATACTCCGGTAGACTACTTCTACCCACTTTGGGCAACTCTTTCTTCTTTTTAGCCTCTGATATTTTATCGTAGAACTTTACCCGTACACCCTCTTTGTCGAAATATACAGTTCCACCCTTACCTTCAGCCCAGTCATTAGGAGTGAACCCCTTTATTCCACTTAACTTCCTTAAATAAAATACAGGGGGTTGCGACATTTCAAAGTTATGAGCAAACTCTACATACTCCACCTCTGCATCATACATAGGTACTCCCAAGTCCTCACTTAACATCATAATACAACACTCAACATCATTCAATGACATAGTATGCGTATTGTGACCCCATAAAGACTTAGGAAGACTACCCTCGAATGACACACACGTTTCTGTAGCTATAATAGTACGACCATGCCACCACCCCCAACCACCTGTACCATCAGCACGGTAGGAATACGCAACTATACGGCTTAAGACTGATTGCCAATTGTACCCTGTTGGTAGGGCATATAATACCAACTTGACTTTATCATACATGACTATTAAATTTAGATGTATATAAAAACTTGTACATAATTGAGTTTATTACTATTTACGAAAACGTGCCGCCAACTGACTTTCCATCCTTTTGACAAAATCCTCATTCGTTTCCTGTTTCCGAGCTGTCAGCCATTCTTTGATTTCATCACGTCTAAATTTCAATTTACGTCCATTGCTACCGGAACGACAGCAAGGTATCTCATTTGCACAAGTCAGTTTATAAATCGTATGCTTTGCATAGCCTGTCAATTCACAACAAAGGTCTACACCAAACACCTCCGGATAATCTTCTATCCGTTTTAACGGTCTATTGTTCTTCTGTTGCTCGTTTTTGACAGCCGTCGGTACTGAACCTAGCATACTACAAATAGTTTCCCGTAACGACCTTATTTGAGCCAACATCATATTTTCCCAATCCGTCTTTAAGTATCGGACATCATTATTGTCCAATGCCTTCTCCATCGCATCATGATGATAGTCATTTATAAAGCCCTTACTGGATATAGCAGCATACAAAGTTTCGGCTGTTAACAGTCTCTTTCCCTCTTTCCGCCACGATTCCTCTTCGAAATACAATTCGTCCACTTCGTCCATACTACATTTGCCCTCTTCCCATTCTTTTATTTTATCCTCATAACGGGAAATTAAGGAAAGGCTTTTCCAGTTGACAATAGCTCCATCAACAGTTTTCAGTACCTGTTCCAGTTCTTTTTTATCACCATGTGTCAGACTTTCAAGATAAAACCCAAAATCCGTTTCACACCATTCATCCGCTTCCCCTCGGAGCAACTTGTTTATCAAGCTGCCCAGAGGCATAATACAATCATTTGTCATTGTTTTGTAGTTATAATAAATTTACTGTTCTGTCTAATATGGTAGTATCAAAACTTGCGAGGTATGTAGCCGTTGTGTCAATATTGGCATGACCCATTACTTGGCTGATAACCTCACGTGGAACATTCTTTCCCTGTAACTGCATTGCCATTGTATGACGGGCAACATAAGTGGTCAGTTTTATTCCAATATTTAATTTTTCACCAAGTTTCTTCATGTTGTTATTAATCCTTTTGTATCTCGTACGTCTATGCTCGTACCATAATTCTTCTTCACCATAATCTTTGGTTATTAAAGGAAGAAGATAGTCCCCCATTAAAGGAGTGTTCGATTTAAACCAATCCAACAGTTCCTTTATAGGTTCATTTATCTTTATTATTATGGGCTTCATTTCTTTGGCATTCTGCGTTTTGTGTCTTTTATATACAATATGTTCACCCGTCGCCAATACTTTAATATTAGCGGAAGTCAATTTCGCCATGTCCACCATACTCATTCCAAAACAATAATAGGAAAACAGAAAGAGTCTGCGGGCACGCTCCAAAACAAAATCCTCTTGGGGGGATTCTTTTATAAGTTCCAGTTCTTGCGGAAGCAAATATCTTTTTTCCGTTACCTCTGACAATTTACCCAGTTCAAAACCACCTTTCCCAAACGGATAGGTATCCAAAGAGCATTTCTTTTCCTTTATAGCCTTATTTAATATCACACTTAAAGGTTTCAAATAAATCCTTCGGGTATTGCCACAACACCCCCGTTTTTCTAATGCCGCATTAAATCCAGTCACATACTTAAAATCAATTTCCGCACAAGTCCGTTCCTTTATTTTCTTATCATACTTTTCCAACATTCTAAGAGTGCCTTCAAACTTTTTAGCATTTCCTATATGACCAGTAGCTTTCAAGAGGTCTATATGTTCAATAAAAATATCATTTATTCTATTTTCCATATTCTTACAGCAGAACTCTTCTTCAAATTGAATTAGCGACCAATTTTGTCCCTTTTCCGCAAACATCAACAAAATTTTCCCCGCACGTTCCTCGCAGGAGTTCAGAAACAAATTATCCCTCTCATAATTGGGACATACACGCTTATCTTTCTTAAAACGGTCGGCATCGTCATTCCACTGCGCCCCTTGCGCTGATAGTCCCAAACTGATATATTTCCGTTTTCCATCCTTAGAAATACGCAAACACACAGGGTAGCTTCCATCTCTCTTTTGGTTGCTCTTATAGAGCATAATTTTCATATTTTTCATGTTCTATTTTTATTTAATTATGTAGTATATACGCAAGTTGCAAAAGTAATGACATGCAATTTTGACGATTTTTGACGACTAAATTTACATTTTTCGCATTACATCACAATGAAAAGTAATAATATTTCCATTATTAAGATAGTTTAACTATTGATTATTAAGACATACAGCATCACTTTATCGATTACATAATCATTACTTATTCATTACACGTTTTATCCAAATTACTACAACCAAAAGCAAATTATAGAGGTAAATAAATACTAATAGAAATTATAAGGGTAGGGAAACACTCTCTCTTCCAGCCTCATCATCGGAATAATAAAGCACAAATAATCATGCACGCACTTCTCTATAAATCAAACGATTAGTAAAACAACCCATTTAATAAGGGAACAAATTTCACGCTATTTATTTGCTAATTAAAAATTAATCTGTACTTTTGCATCCGCAATTCGGGGTGTAGCTCAGCCCGGTTAGAGTACGCGTCTGGGGGGCGTGTGGTCGCTGGTTCGAATCCAGTCACCCCGACTGGTTAAAGAGGTTAGAAACCGAATGGGTTCTAACCTCTTTTTATTTTAGAAAACAATGAAAGAAGATCCTAGACATATCCATATCAGTGAATACAGTTATCCTCTTTTGGATGAACGTATTGCTAAATTCCCGTTGCCTACCCGCGACCAGTCCAAACTCTTAATATACCGTCGTGGAGAAGTTAGTGAAGATGTTTTCACGTCTTTGCCGGAATATCTGCCGCAAGGCAGCCTGATGATATTCAATAATACAAAAGTCATTCAGGCACGCCTCCATTTTCGAAAAGAGACGGGAGCACTGATCGAAGTGTTTTGTCTTGAACCGATCCAGCCAAACGATTATGTCTTAAATTTCCAACAGACAGCACATGCCGCCTGGCTTTGCATGATCGGCAATCTGAAGAAATGGAAAGACAGACAGTTGAAACGCGAAATGACCGTCAAAGGATTCCCCATTACTCTGACCGCTACCCGAGGAGAATGCAAAGGAACCAGCCATTGGGTAGATTTTGCATGGGATAATCCGGAAGTGACGTTTGCCGATATCCTTGAAGTATTCGGAGAACTTCCTATTCCTCCTTACTTAAACCGGGATACGGAAGAAAGTGACAAGGAGACTTATCAAACTGTTTATTCTAAGATTAAAGGTTCGGTAGCTGCGCCTACGGCGGGATTACATTTTACTCCACGAGTATTGGATGCTCTTCAAGAAAAAGGGATTAATCTTGAAGAATTAACTCTACATGTAGGAGCAGGCACATTCAAACCTGTAAAAAGTGAAGAAATCGAAGGTCACGAAATGCACACGGAATATATATCGGTCAACCGGAGCACCATCAAAAAACTGATTGACCACGACGGTTGTGCTATTGCAGTAGGGACTACTTCTGTACGGACTCTGGAAAGCCTGTATCACATTGGAGTTACATTGGCTGAAAATCCGTATGCTACGGAAGAAGAACTACGTGTCAAACAATGGCAGCCTTATGAAAAGTACGACCAGATTCCTCCCGTTGTTGCGTTGCAAAAGATATTAGGATATCTCGACAGGAATGGTTTAGAAACCCTTCACACCAGTACACAGATTATCATAGCACCGGGATACAATTATAAAATAGTGAAAGCGATGGTTACTAATTTCCATCAGCCGCAAAGTACCTTGCTGCTTTTGGTTTCAGCTTTTGTAAAAGGGAATTGGCGCACTATTTATGATTATGCACTGGCGCATGATTTCCGGTTCCTAAGTTATGGAGATTCTTCTTTATTAATACCATAAGATATTCTTCTCTCCAAAAGATTTTACGCAATATAAAAGACACTATGCCAAGCGATAATAACCAGGAAATGTTCCCTATCGTAGACGAACAGGGAAATATCACCGGAGCTGCCACTCGCGGAGAATGTCACAGCGGTAGCAAACTGCTTCATCCGGTAGTTCACCTTCACGTATTCAATGCCCAAGGAGACATCTACTTACAGAAACGCCCCGAATGGAAAGACATTCAACCGGGGAAATGGGATACGGCTGTAGGCGGACATATTGATTTGGGCGAAAGCGTAGAAATCGCCCTAAAGAGAGAAGTCCGTGAAGAATTAGGCATCACAGACTTCACTCCCGAGCTTCTCACCAGTTATATTTTTGAATCCAGCCGTGAAAAAGAGCTTGTTTTTGTCCACAAAACCGTTTATGAGGAAGAAATCCATCCCAGCGACGAACTGGACGGTGGACGATTTTGGAAGATCGAAGAAATAAAAGAAAATCTGGGTAAAGGAATCTTCACTCCCAACTTCGAAGAAGAGCTGAAAAAAGTCTCTCTTATTCCTTCTCTATCCAAGTAATAATCTTTTCAGAGAACGGACTTTCTTTCGGAGACACAACTCCCGCCCAATGTCCGTTCTCATCAATCATAAACTTCTGAAAGTTCCACTGAACCGGTGCACTTTCTTTTCCATTCTGTTTTTTCTCCGTCAACCATTGGTAAAGAGGAGCCATATCTTTTACTTTAACGGAAATCTTAGCCATCATCGGAAAAGTAACATCATAGTTCAAAGAACAGAACTTGGCTATTTCCTCATTACTACCCGGTTCTTGTCCCATAAAGTTATTCGCCGGAAAACCGATAACAACAAAGTTTTTTTCTTTATATTTCTCATATAGTTTCTCCAGTTGAGCATACTGGGGCGTCAGCCCACACTTAGATGCCACGTTGACTACCAGCACTTTCTTACCTTTCAGTGAAGAAAGAGGAAAGTCCTTACCATCAATAGTTTTCACTGTAAAATCATAAAAAGACTTGTTTTGCGCTTCCGAAGAAATTGCAAACAACAGGCTTACCATCATCAAGACGAATGTTTTCATGCTGAATATACATTTAGTTTGTTTTTATATTAAACGAGTAAACTGAAAGAAATGTTTGTTCAGCAGTGAAACAAGAACTATGATTTTACATCTTTCAATTCCCCAATCCGTCACTTCACCCCACAATCTTTCCGCTTCATTTATTCTTAGTGATAACGGATGAAGATAGGCCGTAATTTTGTACTGTGAAATAATAATACAACGAAAGTCATGTTTACAGCTATTGTACGTTTTTCAATCAAGAAGAAACTATTTGTAGGACTCACTACTCTCTTCCTGTTTATCGGAGGTATCTATGCGATGCTGACACTACCTATTGATGCCGTGCCCGACATTACCAATAATCAGGTACAAATAGTGACCGTATCCCCTACACTCGCGCCACAAGAGGTGGAACAGCTCATCACTATGCCTATCGAAATAGCGATGAGCAATATTATGAATGTCGAAGATATCCGTTCTGTCAGCCGCTTCGGGCTATCAGTCGTAACGGTTGTTTTTAAAGAAAGTGTCCCCACACTCGATGCACGGCAGTTGATAAATGAACAAATACAAAGCGTAACAAGCGAGATTCCCTCCGAACTCGGAACACCGGAGATGATGCCCATCACCACCGGTCTGGGAGAGATTTACCAGTATATATTGAAGGTAGCTCCCGGATATGAGAAGAAATATGACGCAATGGAACTCCGCACCATTCAAGACTGGATGGTGAAACGTCAGTTGTCCGGTATACCCGGTATAGTAGAAATCAATAGTTTCGGCGGTTACCTGAAACAATATGAAGTAGCCGTCGATCCGGACGCCCTGTTTTCTTTGAATATCACTATCGGCGAGGTGTTCGAAGCACTTAGCAGCAACAACCAAAATACCGGCGGAAGCTACATTGAGAAGATAAAGAACGCCTACTATATCCGGTCGGAAGGTATGATTACCCGCATCAAGGATATTGAACAGATTGTAGTGACCAACCGAAATGGGATTCCGGTACATATCAGTGATGTAGGAGTTGTCCGCTTCGGTTCTCCAAAGCGTTTCGGTGCCATGACAAAGGATGGTGAGGGCGAGTGTGTCGGCGGAATTGCCATGATGCTGAAAGGTGCCAACGCAAATGTAGTGACTCAAGAACTCGAAAAACGGGTAGAAAAAATACAGCAGCTATTACCCGAAGGAGTCAGTATAGAACCTTACTTGAACCGTTCGGAACTGGTAAACCGGAACATCTCTACGGTTGTCAACAACCTGATTGAAGGAGCGGTTATCGTCTTCCTTGTACTCATCCTCTTCCTCGGCAACCTCCGTGCCGGACTGATTGTCGCATCCGTCATCCCGCTGGCAATGCTCTTCGCTTTTATCATGATGCGTGTATTCAATGTCACCGCCAATCTAATGAGTCTCGGTGCCATTGACTTTGGTATTGTAGTAGATGGCTCTATCGTTATATTGGAAGGTATCCTCGCCCACATTTACGGAAAACAATTCCGAGGCCGCACACTGACCCGCAAAGAGATGGACAAAGAAGTGGAAAAAGGAGCTTCCGGCGTTGCACGTTCCGCCACCTTTGCTGTATTAATTATCCTTATCGTCTTCTTCCCCATCCTTACATTGAACGGGATTGAAGGGAAATACTTCACCCCCATGGCCAAAACACTTGTGTTCTGCATTATCGGAGCCTTAATTCTTTCACTGACTTATGTTCCTATGATGGCCTCCCTCTTTCTGAAGCATACCATTGTTGTGAAACCCACCCTTGCCGACCGCTTCTTCGAGAAACTGAACAAGATCTACCAGCACACCCTGCGCGCCTGTCTTCGTTACAAATGGCGTACCGTCATCGTAGCCTTCTCTGCGCTGATCGGTTCACTTTTTCTCTTTACCCGCCTGGGAGCAGAGTTCATTCCTACTTTGGACGAAGGAGATTTTGCCATGCAAATGACACTACCCGCAGGAAGTTCGCTGACCGAAAGTATCGAAGTATCCCGCTTGGCAGAGAAAGCATTAATGGATAAATTCCCTGAAATCAAACATGTTGTAGCCAAAATAGGAACGGCGGAAGTTCCCACTGACCCGATGGCGGTGGAAGATGCCGATGTGATGATTATCATGAAACCATTTAAAGAATGGACAAGTGCCGGAAGCCGTGCAGAAATGGTGGATAAAATGAAAGATGCACTTGCTCCGCTCTCCGAACGTGCCGAATTCAACTTCTCGCAACCGATACAACTTCGCTTCAACGAGCTGATGACGGGAGCAAAAGCAGATATTGCCATCAAATTATATGGAGAAGACACGCACGAATTATATGAAAGAGCCAAAGAAGCAGCTACCTTTGTAGAAAAAGTGCCGGGAGCAGCGGATGTCATCGTTGAGCAAACGATGGGATTACCTCAATTGGTAGTGAAATACAACCGTGGCAAAATAGCCCGTTACGGCATCAACATACAAGAGCTTAACACCATTATCCGAACTGCCTATGCCGGAGAGTCAACAGGTGTAATCTTTGAAAACGAACGAAGATTCGATCTCGTGGTCCGGCTTGACCAGGAGAAAGTGGCCGACTTGAATCTTGATAAGTTGTTTGTACGCACTTCGGAAGGAATTCAAATCCCTGTTGGAGAGGTAGCAAGCATCGACCTTGTCAGTGGACCACTGCAAATCAACCGGGATGCAACCAAACGGCGCATCGTCATCGGTGTCAATGTGCGTGACGCAGACATCCAGCAAGTTGTCGCCAATATTCAAGAGACATTGAACAAGAACATCAAACTGAAGCCGGGATATTACTTCGAATACGGCGGCCAGTTCGAAAACTTGCAAAATGCCATCAATACCTTACTGGTGGTCATCCCCGTGGCATTAATGCTCATTCTATTGATTCTGTTCTTCGCATTCAAGAACATCACCTATACCCTGATGGTATTCTCAACCGTCCCCCTATCGCTCATCGGTGGTATCGCCGCACTTTGGCTACGCGGACTTCCGTTTAGCATATCGGCCGGAGTAGGATTCATCGCTTTGTTCGGGGTGGCAGTATTGAATGGTATCCTGATGGTAAATCACTTCAACGAACTTCGTAAACAAAATACCTATTCCATGACTACAAACCAGATTATCAAAAGAGGGACTCCACACTTGCTCCGTCCTGTATTCCTGACAGGACTGGTTGCATCTCTGGGATTCGTCCCGATGGCAATAGCCACTTCAGCCGGCGCAGAAGTACAACGTCCGTTGGCAACAGTGGTCATCGGTGGCTTGATTATTTCTACCGTACTGACTTTACTCATCATTCCGGTGTTTTACAAAATTGTAAATTCATTTGCTACCTGGAGACGTCCGGGAATCAAACTGCGCTGGCCTTTCGGGGGATTGTGTCTCCTGTTCTTGTTTCTTCCCGCGTTCGTTTCCGCTCAACAGACACAAACAGTCAGTCTCGAACAGGCGATAGAAATAGCCAAACAAAATCATCCTCGCCTGAAAATAGCCAATAATGCTATTCAACAAGCCAAAGCCACTCGCGGAGAAGTGATAGAAGCAACGCCTACCTCGTTCAGCTATTCCTGGGGTCAACTTAACGGAGAAAACAAAAAAGACAAGGAACTGGCTTTCGAGCAAAGCCTGGGCTCCCTTCTAACGCCATTCTACAAGAATGCGTTAGTCAACCGTCAGGTAAAAACAAACACCTATTATCGGCAGATGGTAAAGAAAGAAATCACAGCAGAAGTGAAAAGGGCGTGGGCCTACTACCAATATGCCACTAATCTCTGTTCAATGTATCGGGATCAGGATAAAATGGCAGAAGAACTGCAGCGCATCGGAGAATTACGATACCAACAAGGAGAGATTACCTTGCTAGAGAAAAATATGATGACCACCATAGCTGCCGATCTGCATAACCGCTGGTTCCAAGCAAAAGAAGAAGAGAAAATGGCATTGGCACGTTTCCAATGGAGTTGCTACTCCAACGATCCCATTGTTCCGGTGGATTCCACTTTATCCTTATTCTATACCGGCATTTCGGATGGAAACCTGTCGGGAGCACATACTGCCTACTTTCAAAGCCAGGCAGATGAAGCGAAAGCAATGCTCCGTGTAGAGCAGAGCCATTTCTTTCCTGAAATCAGTGTGGGGTATACACGTCAGGACATTCTCCCACTTAAGAATCTGAATGCCTGGATGATCGGGGTTTCTTTCCCCATCTACTTCCTGCCACAAAAGAGCAAAGTGAAGCAGGCACGGCTAACTGCCACTTCAGCGCAAATACAGGCAGATGCCAACATCCTGGAGTTAAGAAATAAAACACTCGAACTGGAAGCATCCCTCCGCAGATATAACGAGAGTTTACGATATTATACCTCTTCTGCCCTGAAAGAAGCGGACGAACTGACAAAGGCAGCCAACCTGCAATTGCAGCAGAGCGAAACAGGCATTGCCGAATATATACAGTCGATTACCACCGCCAGAGAGATCCGCAGAGGCTATATTGAAACAGTCTACCAATACAATATTGCTGCACTGGAATATGAACTTTTCAAGTAGGTGGAAAATCGAAACATTGAATGACATGCATCACCCAGAATAATTATTATAAAACATAAGATATGAAAAAGATAGTTTATCCCATCCTTCTACTAGTTCTAACGGCTTGCAAAGGAAACCAGCAAACTACAAATAACGAATCCGCCGCAATTCCCGTTGCCGAAACGATAGCAGATACCATCGCACAACCCGAAGTGGATGCCATCACTTCAGCTACCTCAAAGCCTAATCAGGTTTCGTTCAACGGACGAATCGTTCTTCCTCCTCAACGTCAGGCAACCATTGCTTTAACCATGGGAGGCATTGTAAAAAAGGCTTCTCTGCTTCCAGGGCAATGGGTGGCTGCAAACAGTGTAATCGCCACGTTAGAGAATCCGGAGTTCATCACCCTGCAACAAACTTATCTGGACAGTCACGCACAGACCGAATATCTCTTAGCTGAATACGAACGGCAAAAAAATCTGTCTGCCGAACAAGCAGCTTCTCAAAAGAAATTCCAGCAAAGTAAAGCGGACTTTCTCTCCATGAAGAGTCGCCAGGACGCCGCTGCTGCACAACTTTCTCTTTTAGGCGTTCAAACGGAGGCATTACTTAAGAACGGAATACAACCGCTACTGGAAGTCAAAGCCCCCATTAGTGGTTATGCCGCTAATGTAGCGATGAACATCGGCAAATATATCAATCCGGGAGAAGCCCTTTGCGAACTTATCGATAAAAGCAACCCGATGCTTTGCCTGACTACTTATGAGAAAGATCTCGCAGACATACAAGTCGGCAGCCCGGTACAATTTCGTGTAAACGGAATGGGGACACAAACCTTTCACGGTATCGTGATTTCCATCGGACAAAAAGTAGACGAAACCAATCGTTCGCTCGAGGTATATGCTTCCATCAAGGAGGAAAATGTACAATTCCGCCCCGGTATGTATGTCACGGCACACATTCAGAAACAATAATTGACCAACAGTGACAACAGCATCGACATTTTATAACCGGTAACTCATAATTTACCACTATCTTTGTTGTATGATAGCCAAAGCAATAAAAAAAGATAAGTATATACTTTCCACAGTCATCATCTCCTTGGCGGTTGCTGTACTGATTCATTTTCCTGAATCAGTATCTCTTTTCGACCGTTTCGAAAGTCATTCCTTATTCCCGGGGATGAAGTTTATAGATGTGGCAAACGAAATACTTTTTACCTTTCTGTCACTATTGTTACTTTTTGCCATCAATACCCGTTTGTTTCATTTCAATCAGGCTTCCATTAAAATTACAGGGACAAAGATTTTGCTTTCCTTTATCGTGACATGGATATTGAGTAACTTGTCAGGACAGTTTTTTGTTTTCCTTCACAGAACGTTTGATATTCCGGCCATCGATGCCATGGTACATCATTATTTGCATCCATTGCGGGATTTTATTGTGGCATGTCTCGTCACCAGTAGTTGCTGCATCATTCATCTTATATTCAAGCAGCAACTGGTACTTATTGAAAACGAACAGCTTCAGGCAGAGAATCTCCGTAATCAGTATGAAGTACTGAAGAATCAGCTGAACCCACACATGCTGTTCAACTCGCTGAATACCCTGCGTTCGCTGGTACGCGAAAATCAGGATAAAGCGCAGGATTACATTCAGGAACTCTCCCGGGTACTAAGGTATACTTTGCAAAGTAATGAGTCACAATGTGTCAGTCTCCGGGAAGAAATGGAATTTGTTTCCGCTTATATATTTCTATTAAAGATGCGTTTTGAGAACAATCTACAATTCGACATACAGATAAGCAATGCCTACGAAGAATATCTCCTCCCTCCAATGGCGGTGCAAGTGTTGATTGAGAATGCAGTAAAGCACAACGAAATCAGCAACCGAAAGCCGTTGACTATTCATATCACGACGGACGATAACGGCAATTTGTCTATCAGCAACGATATTCAGCCCAAATGGACTGCAACTTCCGGAACCGGTATCGGACTTGCCAACCTTGCCAAACGATACAGGCTCTTGTTTAAACGGGATATACAAATAACGGAGGACAGAGAGTTTACAGTTTGTATTCCTTTGATTGAAAAATCACAACTAGAACAATAATCACCATGAAGATTGTCATTATAGAAGACGAAAAAGCAGCAGTACGAAACCTGACTTCACTGCTTAATGAGATAAAACCGAATGGAGAAATCGTGACCATACTGGATAGTATCAGTTCCACTATCGAATGGTTCAGTTCTCATCCGATGCCGGAACTGGTATTCATGGATATTCATCTGGCAGATGGTTCCGCCTTCGAGATATTCAATCATATCAATATTACTTGTCCGATTATCTTTACAACTGCCTATGATGAATATGCGTTACGTGCATTCAAAGTAAACAGCATCGACTACTTATTAAAACCCATCGGTAAGGAAGACATAGAACACGCTTTCGATAAGCTGCAAGGTTTACAGGATGCTGCTGACAAACACCAGTTTCCTTTTCCACAACAGGAGAATGAGCTACTGAAACTGATACATTCACTCCAAAAGCAGGAAAACTATAAAAGTCATTTCCTTATTCCTACCAAAGGAGACAAACTATTGCCCGTTTCTGTAGATATGATACAATTGTTTTATATTAAGGACTGTCAGGTCAAGGTAGTCTTAACCGATGAAACCGAATACTGTTTTTCTCAAACATTAGATGAACTTACGGAGTGTCTCAATCCTTCTCTTTTCTTTCGGGCTAACCGCCAATATCTTATTTCGCGAGAAGCTATCAAAGATATTGACTTATGGTTCAACAGCCGACTGTCCATCAACTTGTATTATTCAGGAATCAAAGAAAAAATACTTGTCAGTAAAGCCCGAGTAGCAGAGTTTAAAGAGTGGTTCTCTAAGAGAAAGCGTTGATTCCGAGGCATTGCCTTCTTAGAACAAATAGCAAAACAAAGTGTTTCGTGCCGTGAAACGATTGGTTTCAACGCTTGAAACAAACAGTTTCAAGCCGCAAAACACTTTGTTTCAAGCCTTGGAAACTTTAGTTTCAAGCCTCTGAAACTGCAGTTTCCCCTAATAGAAACTAAAGTTTCCCGCCTTGAAACCAAAGGTATCCCCTGTTGAAACTTCTATTTACATACAAGCTTATATTTATATGCAGGCATGTTCATTTCAAACGGTGATAGATGAATGATTAGGTGATAGGTGGAGAACAATCTATCACCGCCCTGAAAGCTCGATGAACAAAGCATTTCAGAAGGATGGTGATAGATTGAAAGATGATTTCCATTTTTACGTATGGAAAGTTAGAATATGTGCCATCATTCAATGACAGCTGCAAAGCCACCATTTCTAACCATCTTTATAGTTAGCTGCTCTCCGGCTTTCACCTGGGATGACTTGCAACGATAATCCATCGCCTGACGTCCTGCGTTGATACCATCCTCAAAAGATGTCATTTGATAAGAGCGATCTTTATTCAAGAAATCTAACTTTATGGTAAACTCACGTTCCTTTTTACCATTGTTAGTCATTCCTCCTATAAACCACTTATCGCCTTTCCGTTTTGCTACAATGACATATTCACCCGCTTTAGCTTCCAGTGCCACAGTCTCGTCCCACGTTACGGGAACTTGTGTGATGAAACGGGTACAATCTTCATTACGATAATAAAGAGTAGGATTATCCGCCAACATCTGCAGGCCACTTTCAAAAACCACAAAGAGTGCCAACTGATAAGCACGTGTTCCGATACTTGCAGCATTAGGACGTTCCGACCGATATACATTAGGCTGCATACTAATCATCGCTCCGGGAGTATAATCCATCGGACCGACAGCATTACGCATAAACGGTAAATACAGACTATTATCCGGATAACAACCGCCCATTTGTTCCATTCCACGCACTCCTTCGTAAGACAATACATTCGGATATTTATATTCCAGTCCGGCAGGTTTGAAAGAGCCATGAAAATCGACAAACAAATGATGTTTGGCTGCTTCTCGGGCTACCCGTTCGTAAAAGTTGACCATCCACTGATCGCTTCTGTCCATAAAATCAATCTTAAGTCCTTTTACTCCCCATTCATTGAAAGTCTTGAAGAGATCAAAATTGTTTTCTACCGTCAACCACGTCAACCAAAGCACAATCCCTACATTTTTTTCTTTGCCATAACGAATCAACTCGTGTAAGTCTACTTTGGGATTAGGCGTATAAGGTTCACGTGTACTTTTAGCCCAGCCTTCATCCATAATGATATATGGAATACCAAATTTAGAAGCAAAATCAATATAATACTTATAAGTATCCAAGTTATAACCGGAAACAAAATTCACATCCGGTCCATAAGGAGAAGCGTCATTCCACCATTCCCAGCTCACCTGTCCCGGCTTAATCCATGAAACATCTTGAAGTTGATTCTTTTCAGCCAGTTTATAAGTCATTGTGTTCCCAATCAACTGCTTATCATTTTTACTTATCACAAAGTAACGCCAAGGATAATTTCTCGTACCTTTTGTTTTAGCAATGTAATCAGCTTCTTGAGTAATCTTCACACTACGATCACTGTTTTCGGCAAACGCAAGCGGAGCTTTAGGAAAAACAGAAATTGCTCCGTTCGTGCCCGTTCCTTTGAGAAACATACATGGATAATCAGCCAGATCCGACTCGCTGATTAATATTTTATAGTCTTTTTGTGTGTCAATCAATACCGGCAAAACAGCTATCCGTTCTTCAGGCTTCCACGCATTACTTTGAACATGTGTGTAAGGTTCCTCATAAGCTGTATGGAAGCCTCCCGGTTGTTGCAAGTGAAGAAGATAATCCGACGGGAAGTTGATAGCAAACTCTTCGTTCATTACTTCAACATCACCTTTTTGTGAGGTAATAAACCGGTAAGCAACTCCATCGTCAAAAGCACGGAATTCTACCGAATAGTCTTTGAAGGTCAGTAGCAATTGATTATAACGATTATTGACTTTCGCATATTTCAAAGGAACAATAGGAGTTAATTGCTCGTCGACACTCGTACGTTTCTGACGGCGCAGTTTGGGATTTTGTCCCAACACCTGATTCCTCAATGTCAACTGAAGGGAATTGTCTTTCAACAATACATCTCCGTTATAATCTATACTATAATAGATTTTATCCGAGAGATTCAAGGACACTTTCAGCTCTCCATTGGGAGAAATTAACTCTAACTTATTCTGTGCACGAAGTAGTGATGCCAAGCACAAACACACAACTAACAGGAAATATCTTCTCATGATTTAGATATTTAATTAATAATCGTTTTACAATGGCAAATGTAATAAAAACATCACTTCGTACTATCAAACGGACTGGGTAATACTCCTTCAAAAGTTATTTTCACTGGTTTGATATACCCGTTTTCATTAAATTTACCTGATATTTCATTGTCTTTCCGGGCAACGACAAAGAAGGAGCTACCGCTTCATCCGATACCGCACGCTTATAATTCGGTTTACTGCTCATGACAAAACGTAGTTTCACGCCATCACGTATATCCTCATATTTCAAATAAGATTTGTCATGCTTCTTGCCATTCACATACAATTCCTTTACATACACATTCTTCGGCGACCAATTATCTGCTACCATTTCAATAACTTTTCCGTTACTCATCCGAACTGTTATTGCCTCAACGCAAGGAGAACCAATGTTATACATATTGCTTGAAGGAGCCACCGGGTAAAAGCCTATGCAATTGAACATATACCAAGCCGACATCTGTCCGCAATCGTCATTGCCACTTAATGCATCCGGAGTATCGCCATAGAAACGGTCAACAATCGTACGGACCCACTTCTGACATTTCCAAGGTTCTTTCAAGTAATTATAAAGATACGCTACATGATGGCAAGGTTCATTTCCATGCCAATAGGCTCCGATACGGCCTTGAATATCATGTGCTCCCGGAATGTCATCCGGCAACTCTACTGTGAACAGTTCATCCAACCGGTTGCGGAACCAGTCTTCGCCAGCTTCGTTGATATATCCTTGTACATCTTGTGGTACGTACCAGGTATATTGTACAGTAAAGCCTTCCGTAATATCCCCCCATCCATTTACAGATCCGGGGCCCTGATAAGCTACCGGAGTAAACGGTGTACGCCAGTTTCCCTGACTGTCCTTGCCACGCATATACTTCGTTTCCGGATCAATCAAAGTCTGATAAGAGAGTGCACGATTCAAGAAATAACGATAATCATCCTCTTTACCCAAAGCCTTCGCAGCCTGTGCCATGCAATAATCATCATACGCATATTCCAATGTTTTAGATACTGACTCCGCCTCTTTATCGAAAGGCACATATCCCATCATACGATATTCCGGCAAACAGTCATAATTCGGATTCATCGCCGTGGTCTTCATAGCCTCATACGCACGTTCGTAATCGAATCCTTTCACTCCCTTCACAATCATGTCAGCCAATACGGAAACTGCATGATAACCAATCATACACCAAGTCTCATTTCCATAAAACGACCAGATAGGAAGCATTTTCTCCACACTTTTATCATAATGAGCCAGCATGGAATTGGCTATATCGGCATTCACTTCCTGCTGCACCAGATTAAACCAGGGATGCAAAGCCCGGTAGGTATCCCAAAGAGAGAATACCGTATAGTTGGTAAATCCTTCGGCTTTCTCTATATTTTTATCTAATCCTCGAAACTGCCCGTCTGCATCCTGAAAGATGAACGGATGCAAAGCCGCATGGTAAGCCGATGTATAGAAAGTTCTTTTCGTTTTACGGTCGGCAGTAAGGGTATATTTTCCAAGTTCTTTTTCCCATAGTGCTTCTCCTTTAGCTTTCAGATCATCGAAAGCGAGTCCGGCAAGTTCCGCCATATTGTTTTTTGCCCCGTTTGTGCTGACCGATGAAATAGCAGTTTTTACAATCACCTCCTCTCCGGCTTTTGTATCAAAAGAGATGCAAGCCATCAGATTCTTTCCCCAAGCCTCATAGCTGCTACGAAACCGGGAAGTATTGTAAATCACCGGCTTCTTATTCTGCATAAAGCGCAAGCCGGTCAACTTTTTAGAGAAAGTAGCCGTGAAATAGATATGCCGTTCCGGTCCCCAGCCTTTTACCAGTTTATATCCGGTGATGGTAGAATCATTTTCCATGCGCAGATTCGCCCATTCACAAGATTGCCATAAAGTATGGTTCATATCGATCATTATAAAAGCTTTATCCGATTGAGGATAGGTGAAGCGAAACATACCACTACGTACTCCTGACGTCATTTCAGCCTTTACTCCATAATCTGACAGTTCCACCGCATAATAATTAGGTGATGCCCATTCCTTTTCATGAGAATAACGTGAACGGTATCCCTTTTCCGGCTCCTCACGTGTCCCCGGCTCCAGTTTCATCTCTCCTGTTCCGGGAATAAACAAGAAGTCTCCCAAATCAGGTATACCAGTCCCGCTTAAATGAGTCAGACTGAACCCCAACAAGGTGGAATGATTATATTTATAGCCGGAAGCCGCATCATAGTATTTACTATCTGTGTCCGGACTCATCTGAATTCCTCCGAAAGGAATCTGCGCACCCGGATACACATTACCATAACCATCTGTTCCCACAAATGGATTCACATAATCAATCAGTTTCTCGGTTTGAGCCATGCCTGGCAAAATACTCACCAGACACGACCAAACCAAAAACAATCTCTTTTTACCCAATCTACTGACCATATTTACATTATTATGCTTGTATATCACCTACCGCAACTTGATATTCATGCCACAGTTCATCAATATTATATTCGTCTCCTAGAACATGCTTGATAGCTCCATCAAACGACCAAGGGATAACCTCCAATGTACTCCGGTTAAACTTACGCAGGAATTCAGGATCTTTGTTGTCACGTAACCACACGAAGAAATAACCCGCCGTACGGTATCCGTCCATATAATTTCCACCTTTTGGACGGGCATTAGGACCATCGAAACCACCGTTTGCCACACGCACAGCATCTGCCATTCCCTCGATAAATGCCCAGAACACACGATTGGTTCCATAAGAGCCGATTCCCTGCGGCTCCAGCTGATACGCGTGCGTCAATTCATGCAAGAGCACCCCGCGTGTTTCAAAAAACAACTTCGCCGTATCATTCGCTGCAAAAGATTTTTCAATGTGACGTGTACTGTAGAAAATCGTCACATCACCATTACCACCACCTTTAGCAGAAATACCATTGATATCTTCCAATGTATAATGTATCTTGTGCACTGCAGGAATACTATCTTCCGGTGAATTGTAAAGAGTAGCTAATACAGTACGTGCCTGTTCCTTGATATACGATTCAGCATCGGGAATGATCCGGTGATAAATGTCCGATCCCAGCGTTTCCGGTGCTTTATCCTCAAACAATACAGCACCTGTATTGTACTCTTTCCATACATCAGAATTATCCTTCACCTGTTTTTGCACACTTGCAGCACAAGCCCCCATACCTACCAGCAGGCAGGCTGCATAGATTAAATGTATCTTTTTCATACTCCTTTATTGATTATTCGTTGATTCCGTTAGTTAATGAATAAGGTTTATCCTCCGGTGATAATCCGCGACGTTTGTTAGGTGACGCCCCCATCTTGAATTCAAGCACGCCTCCTTTCAAAATGTCTTCATGTGTAATGTACATCTTGTCGTATACCTTGCCGTTCAATTTCAGCGACTGCACGTAACGTTTCTTGTCGCTGACACCCGGCGCTTTGATCTCCAATGTCTTTCCATTAGGAAGTGTCATCTTCAGATAAGGCAGGTAGGGCGCTCCCAATACATACTGGTCTGTACCAGGACAAACCGGATAGAAGCCCATCACGGAGAAAAGATACCATGCTGACATCTGTCCGCAATCATCATTTCCACCAAATCCGTTAATATCATTCTTATACATCTTATTCAGAATCTCACGCAGCCAGTACTGTGATTTCCACGGCTGGGAAGTCCACGCATATAGATAAGGAACATGGTGGCTCGGTTCATTACCATGCACATATCCGCCGACCAAACATTCTTCCGTAATATCCTCATTATGCTCATAGTACTTCTCCGGCAGATGCATGGAGAACAGTTCATCCAGTTTCTGCACGAACGTCCCTTCTCCTCCCATCAAGTCGATCATGCCAAATACATCGTGCGGCACATGAAAAGAGAAATTCCATGAATTGCCTTCGATAAAACCTTCACCATAGGTTTGTAATACATCAAACTCTTTCTTGAAAGAACCGTCACTATAACGGGGACGTGCAAAACCAATACTTGTATCATAGATAGTACGATAATTGAGGGCACGCTTTCGGTAAGTCTCCGCTATTTCCTTGTTACCTGCCTTCAAAGCTGTCTGATAGATAGTCCAATCGTCGTATGCATACTCCAAAGTAGAAGAGGCTGCTGTACCACTTTTGTCAAGCGGAATATATCCCAGCTTCATATAATCAGCTATACCTTCATAATACGGAACGGTGGATGTACTGACCATTGCCGCCAATGCCTCATCCACATTCGAAAAGACGCCTTTGGTTATTGCATCCGCCAGTACAGACACAGCATGATAACCGCTCATACACCAGTTTTCATTTCCCATCAGACTCCATATCGGCAACATTCCGTGCACGCTTTGTTGCTCATGTTTAATCATGGATTCCACCATATCCGCATTGCGTCCCGGTTTCACCAGATTCAGGAAAGGATGTTCCGCACGATAGGTATCCCAAAGGGAAAATATAGTATAGTTGGTGAATCCTTCCGCCCGGTGTATGTTATGATCCAGCCCACGATAGGAACCGTCTACATCCATATACACAGACGGATTAATCATGGTGTGGTAAAGAGAAGTATAGAACATTGCTTTCTGATCGGGCGTACCTTCGATCTCGAAATGCTCCAGTTCACTATTCCAATCTGTACGAGCAGCTTCCGCCAACTGTTCGAAACTCTTTCCGGAAGCCTCGGCACGCAGATTCTTAATGGCCCCTTCCGTACTGACTGCCGACAATGCCACTTTTACAACCAGTTCCGAATTGTTAGCGGTATCGAAGTTAAAGTAAGCCACGATTTTTCGACCTGTGATTTCGGGGAAGTTCTTTTCCATCTTGAAACGACGCCAGAAGCCATTGTACAGTACTTTTTCCTTATCCTTATATCCGTAGTCTTTAATCGGCTGTGACAAAGAGATAGCAAAATAGGTATAATTCGTGCGCGCCCATCCGTTGGTGATACGGTATCCGGTCAACAGAGTATCGTTTTCTACCCTTAAATTAGCCCATAGTACTTTGCCGTCATAATTATAAATACCATGCACCAGATCCAAAATCAAATGACCATCTTTTCCTTTCGGGAAGGTATATTTATGTATACCCGTCCGTTGTGTTGCTGTCAGTTGGGCTTTAATGCCATAATCATCCAGCATCACTTCATAATATCCGGGAACAGCTTTTTCTGTAGCATGGTCAAAACGTGAACGGTATCCCTCTTCCGGATAATCCGCCCGGCCGGGATTTAACTTCACATCGCCAACAGCAGGCATCAACAAAATGTCTCCCAAGTCAGAATGTCCCGTACCACTAAGATGAGTGTGACTGAAGCCAACAATGGTCTTGTCCCTATATTGGTAACCGGCACAATACTCGTAGGCATTTTTCTGATAAGCTCCATTTACATTATGCGGAATTGTGTCTGTGTCCGGACTCAACTGTACCCATCCGAAAGGAGTACAAGCACCGGGAAAAGTGTGCCCCATCCCATTGGTCCCGATAATCGGATTCACATAGTCTACCGGCTGTTGAGCTATGGCGGACAAAGTTGCTGCCGCCATAGTCATCATCAATACTTTCTTTCTCAAATTATTCATATCAGCTTACTTTGCGTCACGAGAGAATGAATACGGAAAGTCTGATTCGTTGATACCTCTTCCCTTATTCGGTTTGTTATCCATATCAAACACCAGACGACCGCCTTTCAACAGATCGAAATGGTTCAGATAATTCTTTGTATAATTCTTGCCATTATAGTTCAATGAACGAATATAACGATTATCATCGTTATTCTTCGGGGCGGAGATTTCCAGTTTCTTGCCGTTCTCCAGTGTAATCGTTGCTTTCTTGAAGTAAGGAGCTCCCATTACATATTCATTGCTGCCGGGACATACCGGATAAAATCCCAATGCAGTAAATACATACCAAGCCGAAGTCTGACCGTTATCTTCATCTCCACAATAACCGTCCGGAGTAGGAAGATAGAGGCGGTTCATCGTCTCACGCAACCAATATTGGGCTTTCCAAGGTTCGCCGGCATAGTTATACAAATAGATCATGTGCTGGATAGGTTGGTTGCCATGTGCATAGTTACCCATGTTAGCAATTTCCATTTCACGAATCTCGTGAATCACTCCTCCATAATAGCTATCATCAAATACAGGAGGAAGATTGAATACAGAATCAAGCATACTGACAAACATCTTCTTACCGCCCATCAGATCAACCAGTCCTTGTACATCGTGGAATACCGACCATGTATAATGCCAACTATTTCCTTCCGTAAAGGCATCTCCCCATTTAAAAGGATTGAAAGGAGTCTGGAAAGTTCCATCGGAATTCTTTCCCCGCATCAACTTAGTTTCCGGATCGAACAGATTACGGTAGTTCTGACTCCTTTTCTTATAAACATCCAGTTCTTCTGCCGGACGACCTAATTTTTCACCCATACGGTAAATGCACCAGTCATCGTATGCATATTCCAATGTGCGTGCCGCATTCTCATTAATTTTCACATCGTATGGCACATAGCCCAGTTTGTTATAATATTCATATCCACGGCGTCCGGTAGTAGAAACTTTCGGATGTACGCTATTGGCCCCTTTCAGTAGGCCTTCGTACATTTTTTCTGCATCCGCTTTGGTTACATTCTTCATGAAGGCATCCGCCACTACAGAAGCTGAATTGTTCCCAACCATGCAACCACGATGGCCCGGGCTTGCCCATTCAGGAAAGAATCCACTTTCAAGATAGGTATTCAACAGGCCTGCCTGCATCTTCTCACCCATTGAAGGATATATCAAATTAACAAATGGAAACAAGCAACGGAAAGTATCCCAGAATCCAGTGTCGGTAAACATATATCCCGGACGGATTTCACCATTATAGGGGCTGTAATGCACAGTTTCCCCCTTACCGTTTACTTCGTAAAACATACGAGGAAACAACACCGAACGATACAAACAAGAGTAGAACGTACGCATACGGTTCTCATCGCTGTCTTCAACCTTGATACGCCCCAAGACATTGTTCCATGCCTTACGACCGGCCTCTTTTGTCTGTTCAAAGGTCTTATTACCAATTTCTTTCAAGTTCAGTTCAGCCTGTTCAGGACTGATGAATGAGGATGCCACCTTTGCATGTACCTGTTCTCCTTTCTTCGTTGAAAATCCGATAGCAGCACCCACGTGATTGGATTGTAGTTCGAGATGTGTTTCAACCAAATGATAGTCTGCCCATACTTTATTGAAAGTAAAAGGCTTGTCGAACTCTATCACAAAGTAATTCTTAAAGTTTTGAGGAACACCGCCACTATTGCGTGTCGTATAACCAACTATTTTATTTTCTTCGGGAATCACCTTCACATACGAACCGCGGTCGAAAGCATCTACCACCACATAGGCATCGGAGGTTTCAGGGAAAGTGAAACGGAAATATGCGCAACGTTCCGTCGGAGCTATTTCAGTTGTCATGTCATACTCTGACAAATAAACACTATAATAATAAGGAGTGGCTTTCTCTGCCTTATGAGAGAACCAGGAAGCACGACTGTCCTGATCGATCTTCAACTGTTTAGTCATCGGCATGATTGAGAACTGACCGTAGTCATTGATCCACGGACTAGGCTGATGGGTTTGCTTGAAACCTCTGATTTTGTCGGATGCATAAGTGTAAGCCCAACCGTCACCCATCTTTCCGGTTTGTGGCATCCAGAAGTTCATTCCCCAAGGCAACGCGATGGCAGGATATGTATTCCCATTAGATAGTGATATTTTCGAATCAGTTCCCATTAAAGGATTCACATAGTCTACCGGTTGCTTTTGCGCAAAGGTAGAAGAAGCTCCCAATAGCAGGGCTATTGCGAAAGATAGTAGTTTCTTTTTATTCATGGTCTACGAATTAAGCTATTAATTAGATTATCAAGTCTTTTTTATTTACGTTACAAATTAAAGCATCTTTCTGTAATTATCAGTCCTCTGATACGCCAAAATAAGAAAAAAATAGCATATGGTCAACCAAAGGATACGAGCGTCAACGAGAGTACAAGTTAAATAAGTGAGAATCAGGATGTAATATTTATGTGCATACCACGAGAGTACAACCGGAGGACTAACTGCTTAAGCAATAGAGAGAGGATAATTTGCCTTTACCCTCTCTCCAATTCTATCAGAAACAAATATTTATTATTACCTAATTAATTCCATCCCGGGTTCTGATGTCCTTCCAACGCAGGATTAGCCTGAATTTCATCTAACGGGATAGGCCATAACAAAGCATATTCAGGAATGGCGCCGGCTCTTGTGCTTCCATCGGGCTTGTTTTGGATTTGAGCCGATGCAAGAGCAGTCCATTTCAATTTTCCTGATTCGGTAGATGCTTCCGGATACAAACGAGTACGACGAATGTCATCCCAAATCTTAAATTCCAACGGTAACTCATGCAAACGTTCAGTCAAAATCGATTGTATTAAATCGTTTCCTGTAGCCGTCTCATCTGCCAATCCAGCACGTTTACGCACTTGATTGAGATAATATTTAGCTCCACCGACAGCATTATCTTCATGATTTGTACGTGCCAGACCTTCGGCCGCAATCAGCAAGACTTCCGCAAAACGGAATACCGGCATATTATAATCACCGTCGTGACCGCTAATCAAAGCATTTTCATCAAACCATGCCCAGTTGCCTGCATTATTCAACGTATGAGTATTTCCTTCAGCATCGGTATATTGCTTAAAGAAGAACTGTTTCTCATGTCCTCGAATATCATTAGAGGCATAGCTGTTAAGCAACATATCACAAGGAAGGTATGCATTATACAGCACGTCTCCTCCCGGATGGAACACTCCCCACTGAAAAGCATCTGTACCAATAGAACGACAAGCATAAGAGTTACCTACACTATAATCACTATAATTATATTCTTTAGCATAAATGATTTCAGCAGATTCTTTCGTTGTCTTAATCACATTATACGCAGAGTTCAAATCATCAGTCGTTCCATTCGGATGAATAAGTCCATGAGGACTATCATTAATCACGTTCAATGCCATCTGTGCAGCTTTTCCATAATAGTCTGCCCCCCCGTTTAACGGTGCACCAGCCCATTGTAAATAAACTTGTGCCAGCAAAGTCTGCGCCATTGCCCTAGTGACATAACAGCCATTTTCATAAAACGTTTTATTGGGTAATGCATCCCCGTTGACAATATCCAGCAAGTCGGCTTCAATTTTCTTATAAACCTCTTCAGCAGAAAGACGTTCTTTGTACATACCTTCTGTAGATGTGTAAGGTTCTGAAATATAAGGAACACCACCAAATTCTTTGACCAGCCAGAAATATCCATATGCACGGAAGAATTTACCTTGAGCCACATAATTATTAATAGTAGCTTCATCCAGCACCCCGGTCATTGTCGGAATATTGGCTATAACAAAGTTAGCACGTGAAATACCTTTATAAAACTCATGCCAGTATTTCATTGCAATATCATCAAAAGACTCAATATTGAAGTTACACCCTTCGGATGCCGTAGTAAATGTTCTATCCTTACGCTTATCAACGTACAATCCGGACACAATACCACCCCACATTGTCGCTTTAGGAGTCCAGCCACCGCCTACATCAGTGTTATGTAAATAAGGTACACCACCGAAATACAATGCGTTCACACCCGACTCCGCATCAGCTTTCGTCTTCCAGAATTGGTCAGATGACTTCATATCCAATGGTTCTTCTTTCAGGAAATCGTCGCATGAATTCAACAACACAGAAAGTGAACACATACAAAATGCAGATATATATACTTTTAATAGTTTCATAATTCTTATGGTTTTTATAACGGTGAATTAAAATGCTACATTAAGACCGAACGTAAACGTTCTCGGACGCGGATAGGTGAAGAATTGGCGGTTAGCCCCCCATTTGTTGTCACCTAAACGAGATGAGTTATCCGGATCGTATCCGTTATAGTCCTTAGAAGTAATCAGGAACGCGTTATTCACATTCGCATACAAACGCAATGAAGACAGACCGATCTTCTTAATCAGTGTCGGATTGAAGGTATATCCGAGCTGAATCATGTTACAACGCAAATAAGAACCATTGCAAACCCAGTCATCATCTGCCTGGTTATTAGCTCCCTGACCAAAGTTATTCAGACGAATTGCCTGTTCTTTACCCGACGGATTGAGAGTTGGATGCCATGCTTCCTTATAAAGACGGTCTATACCGTTAGTCAGGAAACGGGCTACAGTAGAGTGATAATATTCTTGCATCACGTCTACCCCCCATGTAAACTGAAAGTCTAAAGTCAAATCGAAACCTTTATAATTGAAGGTATTGATAAATGAGCCCATCCAGTCAGGTAATCCGTTACCGATAATTTCGCGTTTCTTATAAGTTACCTTTTCACCGATAGTGGAAGGTATGTTCATTGTCTCCGGATCCCAGTTAGACGGAATACCATCGTAAATACCGGCACGCTTATAACCATAGAAAGAAGAAAGCTCTTCACCTTCACGAATCAACATATCGTAACCCACAAAACCGTCGGTCGTAATCTGACGCTTACCGGTGACAGGATCAACAGATGCACTTTCATCCAGTTTCTCTACACGGTTTTTGTTGAAACCTAAATTAAGAGTGGAAGTCCACTGGAAATCATGTGTCTGAATAGGATATGCTGTAACCAGAATATCTAAACCACGATTGGAAACGGCTCCAATATTATCCATAATGGAAGAGTAACCTGTTGATTCAGGAACCGGACGGTCGAGCAACAAATCCGAAGTATACTTATAATAATAGGAAATATCGAAATTCAGTCTGTTATTGAATAAACCCAACTCGAATCCTAAGTCCCACTGTCCTGTCTTTTCCCATTTCAGGTCCGGATTAGGCATATTGTCCAGATAAGACACTACATGCAGAGCATCACCAATAATCGTATTCGACTGGCTCACCGTAGCCAATGATTTATATGTACCAATTTCCGAATTACCTGTCAGACCGTAAGAAGTATGTAATTTCAGCTTGCTGATCAATGAGTTATCTTTTAAAAAGTCTTCATTAGAAATCATCCAACCCAAGCCGACTGACGGGAAAAATGCATATTTATTGTTCTGTCCGAATTTGGAAGAGCCATCATAACGACCGGTTACGGTAGCCATATACTTGTTGTCATAAGAATATGCCAGACGCAAGAAATAAGAGTTCATCGCCCACTTGTCGTAATCATTGCCTACAGAAGGACGGCTCGTTCCGGAACCTAAATTATAATATCCGTAGAAGTCATCAATATACTTACTGTCGGAAGCTTCGAATTTGGTATAATTATACTCTTGCCAAGACATACCCGCCATTGCATTAATGTGATGTTTGTTTATATCTTTCACATAAGTCAAATAGGTTTCTTCCTGCCAATACAAAGAGTTGGAGTTATTTGCAGAAGCTGCTCCCTCGGAACTTTGATTAATCATCGGACGCGGAGTGAACGGCGTATAGTTAGCATCACGATTATTGTGGTAGTCGATACCGAACTGGGTCTTCAAATCCAATCCTTTCATGAGATGGAAAGTCAAAGCAGCATTACCAAAAATCTGCGTACGATATTGCATAGCCTGCATCCGTTCGAGCAACTCAACGGGATTACCTACACCTTCCGGGCTGAATCCTTGTTTTCCGCTATTAGGATCAGTCTGATTATTGAGAATAGAGCTTGTATTAATAATGTTCGTCTGCGTATATTCACCATCCAGCTTAACCGGTAAGAAAGGCAACTGTTCGATCATTGTACGCAATGCGCCTTGTCCGTAAGGGTTATCAGAAGTTCTATTACCCCAAGTATGATTTACTAATAAATTAACGGAAGTAGACAGCCAATCAGTCGGTTTGTCATCATACGCCAATTTTGCATTGATACGTTTAAAGTAAGAATTCAACAAAATACCCTGTTGATCGGTATAATTGATGAATGCTCCGATAGAAGATCCTTCTCCTGTACGTTGGATACTGATCTGATGGTTATGAGAGATGGCAGTGCGGGATGCTTCATCCTGCCAGTTGGTATTATATTTCGGAGAACCGTCTGCATTGAACAAACGTTCGTCTGTGAATATCTGTGACAGATCAGTTGTGAAGTTCTTGCCTTGAAATTCGTTGGCATTTTCCAATCCCTGCTTGAAGGTAGACATCCATTCGTTAGCATCCATTACATCTATTTTTCTAGCCATCTTACCGATAGACAATGAACCATCATAGGAAACATGGACTCCTTTTCCTGCATTACCGCGCTTGGTAGTCACCATGATAACACCATTTGCACCACGGGCACCATAGATGGCAGCAGAGGAAGCATCTTTCAATACTTCGATAGATTCGATATCATTCGGATTAAGCAATTCGAAGTTTGACATCACCACTCCATCGACTACGTACAGCGGTGATGCTGATGCGTTGATAGTAGAAATACCACGAATGATGACACGTGATTCTCCACCCGGCTGACCGGTATTAGAGAAGATATTCACACCGGCCACTTTACCTTTCAATCCGTCAAGCGCATTGAATGATTGTGCTTTCAGCATGTCTTTACCTTTGGCTGTGGAAATGGAACCTGTCAAGTCTGATTTGCGCATGGTACCATAACCAACAACGACTACTTCGTCCAGTGCTTTCGTATCCGATTGCAGAACTACGTTCAGAACATTACTCTTTAATTCCGAGACTTTAAATTCTTGTGTGATATAACCAATATACGAAAACACCAAGGTGGCATTGGAAGGAACAGAGAGAGTGTATTTACCGTTAATGTCAGTGATTGTTCCTGTACTACCGTTTTTAACTTTCACCGTACCACTGATAACCGCCTCTCCCTGATCATCGGTTACCGTACCGGAGATTGATTTTACAGATTGAGCATTCATGCCCAAACTCAACATCATACCTATTACAAATAAGGTAAGATACTTTAGTTTTTCATTCATAATTCCTTTAAATTTGATTAGTAATAAGGTTAATTCCCTTTAAAAAGATTGTTGCAAATAAAGGCTATTCGAATAAAAGTCCAATGCTCTACCTTGCCAAAAAAACGGCAAAATAAAGACACATATTTAAAGCACAGAATGGTAAATTAGAGCACAGATTAACATACTAATAATCAATACAATAAAATCAACAAAAGGGATTTAGAGCACAAGGTTGTGACAAACAAATAAATAATAATGTTTCCCAACTAATCACCTATACGAAAGAATTTAACCTGACAATCAGCATACCTTTCGCTGTTCCCGATAATCTTTCGGTGTCATCCCGAACCGACGGGTAAACTCTTTATAAAAATAAGACCGGCTGGAAATACCGACCTCCATAATAACATCTTGAATAGAAAGTTCTTCATCAAGTAACAGACGGGCTGCCTTTTCCATACGGTAACTCTTTATTAAATCACCGGGAGCAGTATTGGAGATTTCCTTGAATTTACGATAGAACTGACGGGAACTCATTGCCATACGATCAGCGATCAACGTTGAGCCCAGTTCTTCCTTGTCCAGGTTTTCTTCAATCACCTTTAACAATTTACGAATAAAATCAGCTTGTTCGGTAGTTGTACAGACAATCTGTCCCGCCAAATCTCCCAGTTCCTCCATATATATCTGCTTCGCTTCCCGCTTTCCATAAATAGCATTATGGACAACTTCCCGCAAGAATAATATATCATAAGGAAGTACAATATAAGAATCAGACCACAAGATCAGTTCCCGCTGAATGGCCGAACCAACTTTCCAGGTTAACAATGGAATAAAAGCTGTCTTTGAAAGCAGAGTACGATTCCGGCTAACATACTCCATAAAAGTACTTTCAGCATTGGCATACATTGTCATATCCACTAATAATAGAGCCGGAGCCGACCGACGAATTTCGTCAAAAGCAAGCTGCACACTCTTTACTTGATGAACCACATATTCATCAGCCAGGAAATTACTAATCAACCAAGTCATTTCATCTCTGTCTTCCAACAAAAGCACAGTTTTTTTCCCTTGTTCACCTGCCACTGTCAAGACCGCCGGTTCAAAGATAATCGTCAACCGACTACCACTCTCATCATCATCATAACGAAGAACGGCATGAATACGTTCCAAAGCCGACCGTACAAAACCTAAAAGTAAATGCACAGCAAACACATGATCGGAATCTTTCTCCGTCACCGAAGAAGCTTTATCTGAAAGATATTCATACAACGCTTTCGCAGTAGCATCTTTAGAAGAAAAATGTAGCTGCATCTTACCATCCTGTTCTGACATTTCTACTATTACGCCATGAGTACCTTTCATTTCAGTAATCCGGAGATAGCAGCAATAAAGAATACTGTATAACGCATTCTTGTAAACTGGAAATGTTAAGTGTTCCGGAATCATTGACGATATAGAAGAATGATCAATCCCTTGTTCTTCCAACGTACGCAACACCTCTTGAGAAACTCCCTGTATACTCATACGTGCAGAAACAATAAACCGATCCGGAAAGAATTGTTTAAGTTCTTCCAAAAACAGAGCGTCAGGATTAAGAAGTGCGCTCATCACAGTTTCGCGTATCAGTGACACTTTCTCAAGACATTGCTCATAAGAAAGATTCTCAGCACGCAATTGGTCACAATAATTATAAATGAGAGTAAAATCTTCAAGCATCCTACGGTTTGTATATACAGTCTCGGATTTCCGGCAACTTTCTGTCCCCATCAGTGTTTTCATCATCCGTTCCTGAAGGTAGTTTTTACGTAGTAAATATATCACGTACCCTAACAGCAACAAGAAAATGATCAAATAAACCAAATAAGCCGCCACCGATCGATACCAGGGAGAAAGGATATATACCGGAATAGAAAAATGCCGATATTCCGTATCAAATACATCCCTCTTATAGCGTACCTTAAAGATATAATCACCTGCCGGCACTCCTGTATATGAGGCTTCATTAATACTACTAAAAGAGGTCCAATCCTTATCATATCCTTCCAACTGGTAAGAATATTCTATATCTTCTCCTGATAAAAAATCCGGAACAACAAAAGAAAGTGCAAATGAAACCTCCGTCCCCTTCAACTGTAATGCCTTACCATCGTCTGTATAGTAATCTCCATCCCCCTGAACCACTTGCGTATGTCCAACAGTCAACTTACGTAACAAAATATCCGGATAAAATTCCGGAGCAGCCTGCACCTCTTTATCCAAATAAAGCAACCCGTCAATCCCACCGAAAAAAAGCTCCTGTGTATATGGACACATGTAATAAGCATCATCACTAAACTCACCGATTTGAACACCTGCACTGTAAAAGTAGGCATGTGATGAGCCATTTATCGGATTATATTTAATCAGCCCCCGATTCGTACCAAGCCATAAGAGTCCGTTCTCATCTTCAAGTACACCATGAATCATATCATTGAGCAAACCTTGCTCCCGTCCGATATAGGTAGCTTTCATCTGTTTGCCATTAGAATTCAAACATACCAATCCTGATGTTGTCCCTACATATAACAACCCTTCTTTGGTCCGATACAGGCTGAGCACATCGTCTACCGACTTATGAAGCATTTCTTTCAAAGAAATCACTTTATATTCTTCAGTCCGCTTATCAAACCGTACGAGTCCTTTCTCCCGACTGCCAAGCCACAAAATAGAATCCCCTTCGGGCAACATTGGATAGAACATCGTAATTTCTCGCTGACCGTGAAAAAAATGATAACTTTTCTGCGACTTGAAACGAATGGTACCTGCCTGCTTCTCAAGTATTAATTTATGAAAACCGGAACCGGCTGTCACCACATAAAGTACACTATCATTTTCCTCATAAATGCCATGTATCTCGGTGGGTTGTGCCGGCAGATTCTCCACAGAATGCAAAGCTTTGTCTTCAAAAGAATAGTAAAATAGTCCCGGATCTCCAGATCCTATCCAAAAGCCATCCATATAACGGCTTTGAACCAATTTATAAACAGGAAATTCTTTATTCCATCGTATATAAGACACAACATTTTGCTTACCTTCAGGAGAGTAAACTGTAACGGCAGAAACCTCCTCATTCTCACGATAATCCGGTATATGCAGCAGTCCATCACCTTTCGTCCCGAACCATAGTCCACCACTATCGTCTGTCATAACAGAACGTACCTGCCTGCTTAAGTTAGATGACAGTTGATTGAGCATCAAATTGGTGGCAATAGAATATTTCTTAGCATACATAATCGTTCCTTGTCCGTCCGAAGCAACCCATAAGACATTCTGATGAGGATCTCGATAAATACTATATATACGTACATTCCGGTCGACCACTTCTTCTTTATATTTTTGTGAAGTACGGAGACGGACTAACCCATTCGTTCGAAAACCAATAATAATATCTTCATAGAAAAGGGCTATTCCTGCAATAGTTCCATTCTTCTGCACTAATGAAGAAAGGTTACGAATATAAATTTTAGATTGTCGGGAAATATCATAAACATAAAGATCATGCTCACTATCGATAAAACAAAGAACGCCATTCTGATAAAAGACATCTTCAATAGGTTTCGCATGAAAATTAGTAGATGAAACAGTTGAATGAATTGATAATGTGTCACAATCAAAAGCATCCTGCGAAACCTGTAACAGCTCCCCTGTTTGTTGGGTGAAAATCCACAAAACACCATCATCCGTTACGAACGCCCGTTTATCCATATCCTCTACGGGTACTTTCAGATTCTTAATCTGTACAAATCGTTTATAAGATGTATTATAGTAGAAAATTCCACCATGACTCACCACCCATGTGTTTCCTTTAGAATTGGAATGTAGATAATAATCATCTGTAAAGTCATAATATCCGACAACTTGCCGTGAATCCTGTGAAAGACGATTAATCCCCAAATGAGTAGAAATCCACAAACAATTATTATCCGCCTGCTGAATAGAATGGATTACGTTGTTACTCAAAGCCTTGGGAGCTGAAAAATCGGAACGGAAAACTTCCATGCTTCTGCCGTCATAACAATTGACGCCATCGTAAGTACCGAACCACATCAACCCTGTATTGTCTTGAAAAAGACAAAGCACAGCGCTATTAGATAATCCTTGCTGATAATCTACTTTCCGGAAGATATATGAATCTTTACCGCCATCTGCCTGACAGATCAATGAATAAATCAATAGAACAAAAGGAAAAATCAAGCGCATTTTCATTGTGTTAATCATTAATATCATCTATTAAATATCAGGCAATCGCTTATATGTTTTGTTTCGCAGTGCGAAAAAAAATAGCCATTAATAATCGATGTCTTTGATTCTCTTTACACAAAGATACGTTTTTATACGGAAAATGCAACTCTATTTTATCAAGTACCTCTATTTTTCAACAATTACTTCACTACTAAGTTCACACAATCTAAGAGTCTGCCTCTTCCATTTTTCAATGATCTCATCATTATAAATAATAATGCAATCAGTTTTATTTTCATATCGCACGTTTATCAATATGTATATTTAAGCCATGTGTTTATCATTGATATAAGACCTATAAAGTTTTGTATACCAATTGATATTCTTGTAGTGTATCTATGCTAACGACGCAGAAAAGTAAGCTTCGTTGATTACTTCTCTCTCAACACTGCTTACTTCTCATGTAATCTATTAATAGAAAAGTTGCTCTTGATTAAGTCCAAACTTTCTTTTTATTAACAGTAAAGTTGCTTTTCATCCCTCAGGGAAAACGCACGAGTGCTAATTGTTTAATAATCAATAGTTCCCTTCTCTTCT
>OGPT01000517.1_pt1 | contig 41528 bp, 28 predicted proteins | sample 1552951 | NCBI WGS metagenome assembly OGPT01 (sample SAMEA2580224, study PRJEB22360) | human gut metagenome | biome: human gut; feature: human-associated habitat; material: faeces | place: Denmark | collected 2008/2010
TATTATTCAAAAACGCACGCACAAAAATATCCGGATACTCATTGCTTGCCCACATAAGACTTTTTTTCTCATCATATCCTTCGGCTGCCAGAACATCTGTAAAATCCAGTTTGATATTCGTCATCTCCTGATATTTTTTCCACATAAATATTTTTCTCCAAAATTTCTAATTGCTTCATCGCCTCCAATTGTCGATCTTCATTCTGATCCTTTGTGCTTACTCGAACATATCCATATTTGTTTATCATTTCGTACCTCACTTTCTTTTGACGCATTCAATAAAATATCATAGAATGCTCAATCGAATCTATCTATACAAAATGGTCTTATATATAATCTCCTCCACACAAGCCCGGATGTTATTCATTCTCCTAACCCATGCCATCTGATCCTGCATCTTCAATTCTTCTGTCACTCCCTGCTTTTCTTTCATCTGATCCATCAGTCTGTCCATCATCTGATTACACTCCTCGTCAACCTGATGTAGATGCTCATTTAACTTTCCAGAAAGTACCAACTCCAGATATAATCCTTTCCGATGCTCTTTCAAGTATGATTTTCTCAACATTCCATACTTTCCAATCGGATACTCTGTCTCTTCCGGGAGGTACAGGTCTGGATAATACAGACCGTCCTCTCCTAAAGTATAACTGATTCCATTTTCTCCCATAATGTGTTTCTCCATGATTGTCCTCCTATCTTGCTCCCCGATCTTTGTTCTGACTACGGGTATGCTGTTTATTTTTCTGTTCGTTCTGTATTTCCTGTTTCTTTTCTGCCAGCTTCGCCCTAATACCATGTGCTACTGGATCTTTGCCCGTTTCTTTCTTCCATTTTTCTATTGCAGTTCGATACTGGCTATACTCAATTTGAGAAGCCTTAAAATCTTTTAAAAATTCCTGTACACTCCTATATCCGATTTTCTGCACAATCCTTGGAAGATAATCTTTCATATCTCTAATCTGACTTTTCAATTCATCAATTTCATTCTGCAATTCTTTTTTCTTTCTTCCTTTAAACCATCCTTTTACCTCTGACAGTTCTTTCTTCTTTGCAGAAAGCTGTTTTTGTTTCTGTTGAATTGCACCGTTTTGATCTTCCAGTTCTTTATTCACTTTAAATAGTTTCGGATACTTTGATGCAAGCCTCGTCATTTTAGGTTGTTCCGGTTCTGCCTTTTCTTCTTTTGTTGTCTTGACTGCTGCCGTGCTATTTTCAGCAACATGCTCTGGGTGTTCAGTTTCCGTTTGCTCTGTCTGTTTTGGCACTTCCCTGGGGTTCTTAAACAGCACACTTGCTATCAAAAACTCCAATGCCTCAACAGCCACTGTTACAACTCTGGAAAATAATCGTGGTCTGTTTCCACGCCGGGCAATTGATTCCCTGATTGGCTCCGTGATTTCTTTCCGCTTCACTTCCATTATCTTCGGTTCCGGCACTCCACTAATCAATGCCATATCAACAGCTCTGTTCCATTCCCGGCGTTTTTGGTTATCCGCTTCTATTTCCTGTGCTTTCGGATTATTTTTTCCAATTTTCTTTGTTGCAAGATAAACACTGCCACGCTCAAATACCTGCAACTTCTGACTTTCGTCCTGCACATAAATATTGATTAAATCTGTATAGGAATGCTTTACCTCATCCAGAAACGAATTGCTCTTGAAGCGTTCTTCTTTCGCTGTAAACAGCTTCTTCTCATAGACTTCTCCTTTCTTCACAATACTGCAGCCTTCTCGGATCTCGCCATCTTCTCCTAATATCTCTTTCTTGGTTCGGACATGTTTTCCATTTTCATCATAAAACATATTTCTGCTGGCAATCTTAATGATTGGTTCATCCAGTAGTTTCCGTTCTGCAAATATCAAATGAATGTGATAATTGGTCTTTCTTTTATTGTGGTGCAAAGCAGCAATACACTCTGTTCCATAATTCTGTTTAAAATGATTTGTAAAAAGTTGTAGCAATCTATCCGGCTGATATTCCGTAAAACTCTCTGGTAAAGCAATAATCAATTCTCTTGCCTCAATACATTTTCCTTCTGTCCCACTTTTTACAAATTCTTCCTGATTACATTTTGCAAGTTCCTTCCAAAATTTCCGTTCTGTGGTTTCATAAACTGCATAAAGATTTTCCTGTTTTGCGTGACTGGATATATAAGTGATCCTGCCTTTTACATTGCTTAATTTTGTCATTTGAATAAATGAATTTCTTCCGATAGGCACTCCCTCCTTGTCTTCGGCAAAATAAATTCTGCCATATCATTTGTGAGTGGATGCATCGGCATCCGTTTACGAACTAACTGCCGTTTCCGGCTACAATAGCTCCCGGCAGGGCGAAATATCCTGAGTACAAATCTTTGATTTGTGCGATGGGTGTATTTCGCTCTCAAACGCCGAGGGCTTTGTGAGATGCTTCTTACATCTACCACAACTTGCTTTCGCTTTTCATTTTGGGCGTATCCGCCCTCTTTTTCTGCCCATATCCGGGCTTATTTTTTCACTAACAACAAACCGACTATTACTCTTCCTGTCTGCTTTATTCCGGTATCCTTGCCCGTACATACTCCAGATCTCCGCAATACGGTGTTCCAACCAAATACCATTCTCTCGCCAGATTCATTTCCATTCGTGTCTTTACCCACTGATCATCAACTAGAACTTCCAGACATTCTCCGCAGTGAAATCCTGGATCAATCCATAAGTCTGAGGACAATAATCCATATCTTTTGTTATAACTGTTGTAACCTAATCTTCCTTCTCTCATGGTGTCATTCTCCCTTCATTTATCATTTCCGCAGGGACGCCCTGAATCAGGGCCCCCTTTTGAAAAGTTTTTTCTTCGCCAATCAACTACCGGCTACACCTTACAAACCTTCTCTTTGTCTGCTATTTACAGGTGCGTGGCACGCTCCTGTCATAAGGTCATCAAGCAGAATCTTTACCAACGAAAGTTCTCATGCATTCCACACTTATCCAAATACTCTTGTCTTGCCTTTTCCCGTTCTTCCTCGGTTGGTGCTGTTTTGAATGTTGTATATAACTGACGTTTTACCATACTGTCTAATTTTTCCATCAATGCTTTTTCTATCTCCGGTTGATATTCCTCATTCCCGGCAAGATGATACTGGAACAATGCCAGTAATAAATCTTTTGGTATCTGCACCTGTAATTTTCTTTCCATGTTTCTCCTTTCCGTGACGGTCGTGACGATAGTGACGATATTTTCACTACTGACACGCTATATAAAATACCGTCACAACCGTCACATATCGTCACGCTTGTTTTCCAACAAAGGCTAATCTGATCTTTCTTCCATCATGTCCTCGTTCCGCTTTATACTGGATTCCATATTCCAGAATCAATCGTTCAAGGCTGACATTTAATTTTCGTGATAATGCGTTCGGCTGCATTTCCACCTGCAATACTTCCACAAGCTCTGTTGCTGTTCCTGCCCACTCTGGCGTAGTTTCTGTTACAAGCTCTTTGATTTTTTCCAACACTGGATCTTCTGGTTCTTTCCAAAGTTCTGTCTCTGTCTTGATAAGTTCCCAGACACATCTCTCCCGGTTAAAGTTCAACCATAGTTTCTGATCCTGCTGGTCACGCCCTGCCACTTCCAGAACTGCCTTATTATCTGTCCGTTTTTCTTTCTGCATGACGAACGCTCCATCCGCAGCTCCAAGCAATCCATTTGTGCCAGAAATCATATCAAAACTATCTGAAGATTCCATTTTCCTTGTATGATGCACAACCAGAAAACAGATACCATATTTATCGCTGAATGCTTTCAGCTTCGTTACAATTTCGTAATCGCTGGCATAACTGAATTTATCTCCACCGACCTCTCGAACCTTCTGAAGAGTATCAATGATAATCAATCTTGCGTCTTTATGCTCTGTTACAAACGTTACAAGCTGTTTTTCCAGTCCGTCATTGAGCGATTTTGATTTTGTAGCGAAATAAAAATTCTCACTGCCTTCCATTCCAAACATCTGTGATAACCGCTTTTGCAACCTTGCATAATCATCTTCCAATGCCAGATACAGAACCGTTCCCTGTCTGACTGAAAAGCCCCACAATGGAAGTCCTTTACTGATGTGATACCCGATCTGTGCCATAAAGAATGATTTTCCAATTTTCGGCGAACCAACAAACAGATAAGTTCCGTTATACAGAAGTCCATCTACAATCGGCAATTTTGGTGGATATGCAGTATCGTATAATTCCATCATAGAAACTGTTTCCAGATCATCTAGATTCTTTTTATTTGCTGATTTTGCTGTATTTTCCGCATTATTTGTGGCTTGCAGATTGCCCTTACCGGGCAAATCTGCTATACTTTGGTTGGTTAATTTATTACTTGATGACTGTTCCACATCTGCGCCAACAGATGCAATCGGAGCAGTCATTTTTTCTTTTGCTGTCATTCATTTTCCCCTTTCAATCCATACAATGTCTCTGCGACCAATCTCAGGGTACTCAGCAACTCTTCGTTTTCCTCACTGCATTTTTCCAGATGTTTCAATTCTTCATAAATCTCTGCCATCTGATTTCGCAATGCTTTATACACTCTTGGATTTCCCTGTACCACAATTTCCCGATCAGTTAATCGTTTTGTGATATAGTCCTGCTTGCTAAGTCCTGACAATCGGACACATGCATCAATCTGCTCTGCTTCTTCCGGTGATACCCGGAATGCTACGATTTTGTTTCTCCATCTTCCTTTACTGTCCAGATTTTTCTCCATTTAATTTTTCCATCCTTTCAATATCCAACTGTTCTGCCATCTGTGTCTGCTCACTTGGAAACAGATGCGCATATCGGTAAGTGATATCAATGCTCTCATGTCCCATTCGGTCTGCGATTGCCAATACCGCAAATCCCATATTGATCAATAACGATACATGGGAATGTCTCAAATCATGCACACGGATTCGCTTCACCCCAGACACTTTTGATCCTCTGTTCATTTCATGATGCAGATAAGATTTGGAAATTGTGAAAATTCTTTCATCTTCCTTCAGACCGTAAAGCATTTCCATATAATCCTGCATCTCATCACATATAAATTGTGGCATCTTGATAAATCTGTTACTTTTAAATGTCTTTGGTGGGGTAATCACATCTTCCCGGTTTAATCTTTGATATGATTTGTTAATTCGCAGTGTATGCGTTGTAAAGTCAAAATCCGCTGGTGTCAGGGCAAGCAACTCTCCTTCACGGATACCACACCAGTAAAGCATTTCAAAAGCGTAGTAAGAAACTGGTTTATCCATCATCACATCTGCAAATTTCAAATACTCTTCTTTCGTCCAGAACAACATTTCCTTATATTCCTCTATTGCTATATTTCCAGCTTTCTGTGCCGGATTAGAAGGCAAATGATAAAAATCAACTGCATGATTGAAAATGGCACTTAACTGGCTGTGGATTTTCCGCAGATATGAAGCAGAATACCCTTTTCCATTCGCTCTCTTAAATGCAAGCAAATGATTCTGCCATGCAATCACATCTTTTGGTTCAATTTCTGCAATCTTTCTCTCCCCAAAGTATGGAAGAATTTTTGTTCTGGCAATATTATTCTTAGTTCCCCATGTGTTATCCCGGATTCGTTCCTTTTTATCTTCTACATAGATTTCATAAAAACTTGCGAAAGTCATATCCAGTTTTGCATCATGCTTTAACATTTGTTCGTGTTCCCACATCTGCGCTTCTCGCTTCGTAGGAAATCCTCGTTTTGAAGTCTGTTTCGTTTTCCCTGTCCAGTCGGTATACCGATAAACCACTCGCCACTTCCCAGTGACATTATCTTTGTAAATACTCATACAAATTCTCCTCTCTCTTACACTTCGCTGTAACATACTTTTTTGCGGAAATAATTGGTGTTTACTCTGCCAGCTACCGTAAGATAACCCAGCTTCTGTAATTCATCATTTAACTGTTTGACAATCTTATAAGCATAAGACTTGGAAACTCCCAGTTCCGCTGCAACTTCTTCTACTGTCATAAAAGTTCTGTTCGTCACATCTCATCTCTCCTTTCTATCTTAACGCATTTTGTTTAAGTTACTACATTTGCATGATACTAAACATTTTAATTTAAGTCAAGCGATTTTATGAGGACGTTAAATTTTTTTGTTTAAGTTCTTCTTGCTATCCAAAATTGCTCATGCTATACTGAACCTAAACAGAATTGTTTTATTTTCTATCACAATTAATTACGGCAACACGAATGACCACTATAAGGAGGCAAACAAGAATGGCAATCGGACAACGTATCAAATTTTTTCGCAACCGCAAAGGCATGACACAAAAGCAACTCGGAGAACAACTGGGATTCATGGGAAAAACCTCAGATGTCCGCATGGCTCAGTATGAATCTGAAGCCAGAGTTCCTAAGATTGATCTTGTAAAACAAATGTCTCAGATCTTTGATATCAATACTCATGCCTTAACAGTTCCAGATATTGATACTCACATAGGTCTGATGCATACACTATTTGCACTGGAAGATATGTATGGTCTGAAGGTAAAAAATGTAGATGGACAACCTCATCTCTGCCTTGACTCTTCCATATCTGCTCCCGGCTCATCTGTCGATGAAATGTTTCGTGCATGGATGGAACAATCTGACAAACTGGAAAACGATGAAATCAGCAAGGAAGAATATGATGAATGGAGATATAAGTACCCGGAACTGGATACTTACCAGAAACGTGCCAAGGTACCATCTCAGGAGCTGAGTGATTACCTCGTAAAAGAATTGACTAAAAAAGAAAAATAAAAGAAGAGAATAGAAAAACCTTACCGATATTCAGTTTTTTACTTCTGAAAATCAGTAAGGTTTCTTTATATACGTTATGAAATAAAATTTCTATCTCTTGAATAATCACAAAATGTTGCCATTTTGTTGCCAATCACTAAGCAAATTTGCTTGCAACCCGCATAAATACTGGTTTCTTTTGGTTGTGTGGATTATTCAAACTCAATCGTTCCCGGTGGCTTACTCGTCAGATCATAGAATACTCTGTTTACTCCACGCACTTCATTGATAATTCTGCTCATCACCTTATTCAGAACTTCATACGGGATCTCTGCCGCCTCTGCAGTCATGAAATCAACTGTATTCACTGCTCTCAGTGCAACGGCATAATCATAAGTTCTCTCATCACCCATAACACCAACACTTCTCATGTTCGTCAGTGCTGCGAAGTACTGACCGATCGTGCGGTCAAGTCCTGCATTGGCAATCTCCTCACGGTAGATAGCATCTGCATCCTGAACGATACGAACCTTATCGGCTGTTACTTCACCAATGATGCGGATTCCAAGTCCCGGTCCCGGGAATGGTTGACGGAATACCAACTTCTCCGGCAGTCCAAGTTCCAATCCTGCTTTGCGAACCTCGTCTTTGAAGAGGTCACGAAGCGGCTCGATGATTTCTTTGAAATCTACATAATCCGGAAGTCCTCCTACGTTGTGGTGGGACTTGATCACTGCAGATTCTCCACCGAGACCACTTTCTACAACATCCGGATAAATTGTTCCCTGTGCAAGGAAATCAACTGCACCAATCTTCTTTGCTTCTTCTTCAAAAATACGGATAAATTCTTCACCAATGATCTTACGCTTTGCTTCCGGCTCTGTAACGCCTGCAAGTTTATTATAATATCTCTCCTGTGCGTTCACACGGATAAAGTTCAGATCGAACTGTCCTTTCGGTCCGAATACAGCCTCTACCTCATCTCCCTCATCTTTGCGAAGAAGACCGTGATCTACGAATACGCAGGTAAGCTGCTTTCCGATCGCTCTGGAAAGTAATCCTGCTGCCACTGAAGAATCAACTCCGCCTGATAATGCAAGCAGTACTCTGCCGTCTCCGACTTTTTCACGGATCTCTTTAATTGTATTCTCCACAAATGCATCCATTTTCCAGTCACCAACACATTCACAGACATTTTTTACAAAATTATTGATCATCTTTGTTCCTTCAGCAGTATGGAGTACCTCTGGATGGAACTGGATTGCATACAGCTTTTCTGCTTCATTTTCGGCTGCTGCCACAGGACAGTCTGCTGTATGTGCAGAAATCTCAAATCCCGGTGCAATTTTTGAAATATAATCGAAATGACTCATCCAGCAGATTGTCTTTTCAGATACTCCCTCAAAAACTTTGGATTCCCTCTTATCAATAATAACTTCTGTCTTTCCGTATTCTCTGACATCTGCTCTCTCAACTTTTCCGCCAAGAACATGAGACATCAACTGTGCTCCATAACATAACCCAAGAACCGGAATACCAAGCTTGAACAGCTCATCTGTATAAGTCGGTGAATCCGGCTCATAGCAACTGTTCGGTCCCCCTGTCAGAATGATTCCCTTAGGATTCATTGCTTTAATCTTCTCAATATCCGTCTTGTAAGAATAAATTTCACAATATACATTACATTCTCTGACACGGCGTGCAACTAACTGGTTATACTGGCCACCGAAATCAAGAACGATCACTAACTCTTTCTTCAAGGCTCTCCTCCTGTAAAATATGATCTTATAAGATCTTCTTTTTTGTTCCGTACCCTTAATTATAGTAGAGCTTTCCCGCTTTTACAAGCATTATTTCAGTCCTTCCAAACTGTTGTCCTTCCAAACTGTACATATTTCAATCCTCCAAACTGTCATAAATTGAGCTGGCTGACACCTACGGCTCACCATTGCCCACAACACATCACTTAACAATTCAGTGTTCTTCCTCCGGCAAATTATATCTCATGTGAACCCGACTGCAGCTTACCAGGTTTTTGCAACAAAGAAACTACGATACTCCGCACCATCTATCTCTACTGTTTCCCAGATGCAGCTTACCGGGTTTTTGCAAAAAAGAAGCTACGATATCCCGCACCGGCTATCTCTACTGTTTTCCGGATGCAGTTCACTGGGGTTTGCAACAAAAAGAAGCCGCCCTGCATTACCAGAACCGCTTCCTCTTTTCAATCCTATTTTTCTCTATAATCAAGCTGCATATTTTTCAAGTTCTTTCTGTAATTCTTCACAATGATCCGAATACATCTGAAGTTCAATCACGTTATTAAGTCCAAGGTGCATAATGCCCAGCAATGATTTTGCATCTACCACTGCACGACCTTTTCTCAGATCCATATCAAAATCATATCTTGAAACAGTATTAACAAAGGCTACGATTTCCTCAGGATTTTTAAATGTAATCTGCATCTTACTCATTCTTCTCACCTCTTTATTCCCCGACTATACAATGTATGAAACCCTTTTCATCTAAGTCAGTTGGTATCATACCATACATTTTTATCTTGAAAAGGTGGAAATTTTTTAAAAAGGTGGACTATTTTAATCTATTTTACTGCATTTTCTTGCGAAATTCTCTTGGAAGCATCCCCACTTCTTCTTTAAATACCCGGCTCATATATTTGGGGTCTGAATACCCTGTTAATTCCGCAATCTGATTTAATTTTAACTTGCTGTTCAGTAACAGATCTTTGATCTTTTCTATTCTGAATTTCCGTACTGTTTCTGTAAAACTGCTCTGTGTCTCTTTCTTAAACTGCGTACTCAGATACTCTTCCGAAACATAAAGCCTGCTGGCTGTCTCTTCCAGGGTAATCCCCTCACTATAATATTTTTTTGCCATCTCGACTGCCTTACGGACCATCGTACTGAATGCTTCATTTCCCTGAAGATCCTCTTTTTCAAAATTAAAATAATTTAATAATTCTTCTATCGCTCTTCGAATCTGCTTCCAGCTCGTTGCCTGACCTATTTCAAGAATCAGAATAAGTACCTGAATTTCTGCTCCAAGCTCCCATTGGATCTTATACATATTTACGATGTTCAGACTGAAACGAATCAGACAATCTTTCAGTGTCTCGGGAAAACAAAACTGCCCCTCCAGCATTTCACATAATTCTTCAAAGCACTTTTCCAGCTCTTTTTTTCTTCCCGCCAACGTACAATCTCTTGCCCGTAATTCAAGTTCTGCAGGATATTTCAATGGAAGAAGCTCCAGTTCCCGTCCCGCTATTCCCTTCTCACTGATCAGCACACCTCTTCCAAGCGTCAGATTCCACTGCCGCAATAACGGTATTTTTGTCCGATATTGCCAAAGATCCATCATATGATCGATTCTTTTCCACACGCAGACTACATCCCCATTGAGATTACTGCATAACATAGGGACAATATTTTCCTGGAAGTATTGCTCTGCCATTTCAAATTCCGCTGTCTGATATACAATCACAAATATTTCCTGCCATACTTCCAATGGAAGAATGCAGACTCTGAATTTATTTTCTTTTTGCAGACTTCTTTTCAGCAAATGAACTGCTTCTGCTTTATTTTTTTCAAAATCTTCCCCCAACCACAAAATAAACATCCCACAAGAGTCTTCCACCGTAAATCCATAATTTCTGACTGTAATCTCATTTAATTTATTCTCCGGCTGATACTGCCCGTTCATACACCCGATCAGGAGATTCTCCACTGTAAAAGATGCATTCAGCCAATACTCATTTCTCATTTTTTCGCAGATCTGCATCAATGCCCTTTTTAACTCAAGCGGACGGATAGGTTTCATGATATACCCGTCCACGCTCAATTCAATCGCCTGCTTTGCATATTGAAAATTTTCCGTTCCACTCAAAACTACCACTTTAAAATCAAATGCTTCTGCACGAAGTTTCTTCAACATCGACATTCCATTCATTCGTGGTAATTCTATATCCATAATCACCAGATTCGGACGCAATGCACTGATCAGCTCATAGCCCGACTGTCCATTCACGGCTGTCCCTACCAGTTCATAACCGGAATCAACTTTTTGCAGGATTGACTGTATCTGCTGCAGTATTTTTTCGTCTTTCTCAATAATTACAGCCCGCACTTATCTGCCCCTTTCAAGAATCTTACTGCCTGCTTTCGTTTATCTTATCGTCTATTTCATAGTTTCATCATTATTTGCATTATAACATATCTTCCTGTTATCAGAAAAGAAAAAGCAAAAGGACTTTGAATCCCTATCTGCTCCTTTGAGATTCTGTCCTTCTGCTCTCTCTAAACTAAATTCTATTTTTCTCTCATTTATCTGCTCTCATTTACATATGTTGCAAATGTTGATGGAGATATTTTTCTCTTGTTGCCATCCCACCTCTGATATGTCGTTCTGATTTATTCATGTCCAACACTTTTCGTGCCTCCTGTGCCAGAGAGGGATTGATTTGAAGAAGCCGCTCGGTGACGTCTTTATGTACCGTACTCTTACTTATCCTGAATTGTTTCGCAGTCTGTCTCACCGTCGCACTATTTTCTATAATATAGTCTGCGATTTCCACCGCCCGCTCCTCAATATAATCTCTCATGGAAAAGCCCCTGCATCGTTTATTTTTTACAATCTATGCAAGGGGTTGAGGATGTATGTCTGAATTATAAAACACTACAAAATCCAATACACTCATTACATCCCGGATACAGACTCATGTAATTGGATGCTTCTTACTCTTTCTGACATAAAGTATAACTACCAATCCAAACGATAAAACATCAGCAACAGGCTGCGCCCAGATTAATCCCATTTCATGGAACATGGTACCGAGGATAAACATCACCGAAATATAAATAATTCCCTGTCGGGAAATATTAACGACAAAAGACTCCGTTACAGCTCCACAGGCTTGTAATGCGTTTATCAGTACATAAAATACACCAAATAAGAAACTGGTGCAAAGTAGAATTCGAGAAAAAGAGACTCCATAGTCAAAAGCTGCAACATCTGTCAAAAATGCACTGACAATCTGATTTGTAAACAGATAGCATACACCTGTAAGAACCACGCTTAGCAAAAATGCAAAAATCAAAGAAAATCGCATAACACCTTTATATCTTTTCCAGTTTTTTGCACCAACGCAGTAACCAAGAAGCGGCTGTACTCCCTGTCCCAGACCAATGCAAACCATTCCGGTCATCATGGTTACCTTCATAGCCACACCAACACCTGCTAGTGCCATATCACCATACTTTGCCATCTGCATGTTCATTAGAATACTGGAAACACTCATAAGCAAATTACCCAAAGCCGCTGGAATTCCGATGCTCAAAACACCTGATGCCGCCTTGCCTTTGACAGAAAAGTCTTTGAGATGAATACTCAAGGTAGACTTTCCTTTTACAAAAAACAGTATGTAATAGCTTGCCCCCACAACATTTCCAATCACAGTTGCAATGGCTGCCCACGCAATGTTCCAGCTAAATACAAGAATCAAAATTGGATCAAGGATAATGTTCAGCAGATTACCAATCAGCTGTCCCATCATGGCTTTACCGGATTCACCCTCTGCTCGAACTACATTGGAATAGCAGTTTGAAATCAGCACAAACGGACCGGAAACACTGACAATCACTACATATTTGTTGAAGCTTCCTCAAACTGGCTGTTGTAAAGGGCTGCATAAAATCCCTTCCGTTTCAATAATTCTTCATGATTACCACTTTCTATGACATCTCCATCTTTCATTACCAAAATCAAATCCGCATTTCTAATTGTTGACAATCTATGTGCAATCACAAACGAGGTTCTTCCATTAGTCAATAAATCCATTGCCTTCTGCACTTTCAACTCGGTTCTCATATCTACAGAACTAGTCGCTTCATCTAAAATCATGAGCGGTGCATCTTCAACCATTGCTCTGGCAATTGTAATCAGCTGCTTTTGTCCGATTGAGAGACTTGCCTTATCATCCAAAACAGTGTCGTATCCTTCTGGTTCTTGATGAATCATATCCAGTAATCCCACTGCTTCACAAATCTCATCCAGTCTTTCATCACTAATATTCTTTTTCCCGTAGCAAATATTCTCACGTATGGTTCCTTCGAACAGCCAGGTATCCTGCAATACCATTCCAAATAGATTATGAATGTTATCTCTGGTTAAATTACCGATATCCATTCCATCAATTTGTATTTTTCCACTGTTAATCTCATAGAATCGCATCAATAAATTAACCATCGTAGTTTTTCCTGCTCCTGTAGGTCCTACAATTGCCACCTTCTGTCCAGCTTTAATCTGTGCAGAAAAATCTTTGATGATTGTCTGTTCTTCCTCATATCCAAATCTGACATGAGAAAATGTCACATCTCCCTTCACCGTCTGAAGGAACTCTTTCTTATCACTTTCATCCCCTATTTCTTCCTCTGAAAGAAAATCGAACACACGCTCACAGGCAGCTGCCATACTTTGAACGCTAGTAGCCGCCTGTGAAAGATTCTGTAACGGCTGTGTAAAAAGGCGAATATATAACATAAATGCAACAATTACTCCGAAGCTGATACTTCCTTTCGCCGCAAGGATTGCACCAACAATACAGACAACCACGTAAGCCAGATTACCAATGAATATCATCAATGGCATCATAATTCCCGATAAAAACTGTGCTTTCCACGCACTGTTAAACAGTCTTTCGTTACTGTCATGAAATTTTTCTCTTGCATCCGCCACTGCATTATAAAGCTTCACAACGGTATGCCCACCATATATTTCTTCAATCTGCCCATCAATAATTCCCAATTCTTCCTGCTGTCCCTTAAAATGCACCTGAGATTTTCCAATTACAAGAAACATGAGAAAAATTCCAAGTAACGTAGCAAGTACACCGCTTGTCGCCATCATCGCATTGGTCGAAAACATCATGATTAGAGAACCCAAAAGAAGAGCCGCAGATGATACAAGTGTCGAAAAACTCTGATTCATCATCTGTCCGATGGTGTCCACATCATTTGTCACACGGCTTAAAACATCTCCTATCGGTACACTGTCAAAATATTTCAGTGGAAGTCTGTTTATTTTGGATTCTATGTCATGACGCATATTCTTTGTAACATTCTGTGTGATTGTCGCCATAATGAAACCCTGAATATAATTCAGTACAAAGCCTAGTACATATAAAACGACCAGTAAAATTGCAATGTCTGTTATTTTGTCTAATGCAATTATTCCACTTAATCCTTCTGTAATCAAATTTGTTATCTCTGAAAATTTTCCAGGTCCAATCAAATTGAAGATTGCACCAATAATAGAAAATATAATAGCAACGCCTAACAATAACTTATATCTTCCAAGATAATCAAAGAAATCACTATATGCTTTCTGTAAATCATTACTTTTATCCATCGCCACCATGCTGCTTACGCCAGGTGCCGCCCCAGGTTTGTTTACTTTTCTCTTTTCAGGCATTTTCAAGTTCCTCCTTTGACAACTGTGAATAGGCAATCTCCTTATAAACCTTACAAGATTTCATGAGTTCTTCATGGGTTCCAATTCCCGCTATTTTTCCATGTTCTAAGACAAGTATTTGATCCGCATGTCTGATTGTACCAATTCGCTGTGCAACAATTACTTTGGTCTGTTCTTTTGACTTTTCATTTAATGTTTTTCTCAAAATCTTATCTGTATGATAGTCGAGGGCAGAAAACGAATCATCAAATACTAAAATCTCCGGTTTCTTTGCAATTGCTCTTGCAATTGAAATTCGCTGTTTCTGACCACCAGACACATTCGTTCCCCCCTGCGCAATCGGTGCTTTGTAAGTACCTTCCATTTTTTCAACAAAATCGGCAGCTTGCGCTATTTCAACTGCTTCTTTCACATCGTCAAATGCAAGGTTTTGTTCACATTCTCCATAAGCAACATTTGACTCCACTGTACCGGAAAATAAAATACTTTTTTGTGTTACATATCCGATCTTATTATTTAAATCCATTTCCTTATACTTTTTCACATCGATACCGTCCACTTTAACAACACCCTCAGTACAATCATATAATCTGGGAATTAACTGGATGAGACTGCTCTTCCCACTGCCTGTAGCTCCAATCACGGCAAACGTTTGTCCCTTATTAATGTGAAAACTAATGTCTGATATGACATTTTCACCTCCATCCGGATAACGAAAAGTAACGTGCTCGAATGTAATTTCTCCTTTACGGTTCAGATTCTCTACACCTTCTCCTTCCTCTATGGAACTTTCTTTTTCTAATACTTCCATAATTCTTTTTGCAGATACCTGTGCACGGGGAAGAAGTATAAAAATCATATTAAGGAGCATAAATGCCATTATTACCTGCATTGCATAATTTGAAAACACAACCATATCCGAAAAGATGGAAAGGCGATCTTCCATATGAGCATTCTGAATCAATATCGCTCCAATCCAATAAACTGCAAGTGTCAGACCGGAATTAATCAATGTCATACCCGGTGACATGATTGCCATCACACGATTTGCAACCAGATTGGTTTCTGTGAGTTCTTCATTTGCTACTGCAAACTTTTCTTCCTGATACTTTTCTGCATTATATGCATGTACAACACGAATCCCTGTTAAATGCTCTCTCACAATACGATTTAATTTATCCGTAATTCCCTGAATCCTTTTAAATCTTGGTACTGCAAAAATAAGTGTTGCTGCCAACATGATTACAAGAACAAAAACAGCTACTGCAGTGGAAGCAGACCACTGCCAATTATTACCAGATATCTTAATCACTGCCCAAACAGCTAAAATCGGTGCCTTAATAATTGCCTGTAAGCTCATTGCTATCAGTGTTTGGATTTGAGTAATATCGTTTGTTGTTCGGTTAATTAAGCTGGCTGTTGAGAACTGGTTTATTTCTGCCATTGAAAACGACATCGTTTTATCGAAAACAAGTCCTCTAAGTGTTTTCGATAATCCGGCTGCTACAACTGCCGCATAATATCCAACTATAATCGATGCAATCATGCTTCCTATTGCACAAGCTAACATATAGCCTCCCTGTGCAAGAATATCTGTCATACTGCTTCCCTTCGTTTCAACAAGCGTAGTAATGTTCGACATATAATCTGGCAGTTTTAAATCCAGCCAAACCTGTAGAACAATGAAAATCAATGCGACTCCAATATACACTTTTTGCTTCTTGTCAAAATATCTTAATACTTTAACCATAATTCCTCCTTTTATAATAGCGTGCTATCGTTTTCTTCAAAAAATTAAGTCCTTTTCAGAACTTAATTCTTACATCAAATGTTCATTTACAATCTGTAACAGTCTTTGAAATTCGCTTCTTTCCTGCTTGCTTAGCGGTTCCAAAATCTGACATTCCATATTTTGCCTATGTTTTTCGCCTTGACAAAAATTCTGATATCCCATTTCAGTCATGCACACCGTTTTTGCTCTTGAATCCTCTGCACTCTGCTCCGTGCGGACAAGTCCTTTTTTCTCCAGTCTGGTAATAATTCCTAGCACCGTTGGCTGTTTCACTTCAAAAGCAGCCTCCAATTCCTTTAGATGTACTTTTGCCGGATGCCTCTCATATAAATACTTTAAATATCGAACCTGTGATAAAGTTAATCCACTGTTCTTTAGTTCATTATTGGCAGACGTTTCAAGTTTGTCACATATCTGTTTCAATAATATTCCACAGTCCTTTTCTTTCTTCATCTTATCACCTCGGAATAATAATAGCACGCTATCATTTTGTTGTCAAGCTCAATTTTTCAGCACTTCATTTCACTTTTCACTACTGTTATACTTCTTGAATCCGCAAACTATTTGATATCTTTCCAATCAGTTATTCCATTCCTCAATTTCATTCAAAAGGAAATTATAAGTCTCATCAGACACTTCATCATATTCTCCTGCTTTTGCATCCAGCGTAAACTGAACTGCAGGATTCTCGATCATCCGGTCTCCTCTTCTGTTGGCGATCTCTTTTAAAATTTTGGATATCCAGTTTGTATAAGTTGTTCTTCTCATAAGTCATATTCCTTTCTGCTGCTTCATTGCTGCCGTATTGATCCGGTCTGTATTGATTTGGGGGCTGCATTTACAACTTATCTTTTTAAAAATAAGCTTTCAAATGATGTCGGGGTCAAAAATCCCCGACTATGATACCTACGGATTGTTACGCACTACGTGCTCCCACAATCCTACCCAACATTCGCATATCATGGTATCTTTCAAATTTGTGTAACAAAAATAAGAACCAGATAAGAGTTCCTCATCTGATTCTTATTATCTCATTTCAGGTATCCTTTTGTATGGACACCCTGCTTTGCATTTTTAACGCTGCATCTTAGTATCTTTTTCTTTTCAGCACGGTTACAACCGCCCCTGCTGCCAGTATCATCAGTGCAAATGCTCCTGCGATCGGTGCAGTATCTCCGGTCTTGACTGCTCCGTTAGCGGATGTGCCATTTCCTTTGCCCGATCCATTTCCATTACCTGCTGTATTTCCATTATTCTGACCATTGTTGGAATTACCGTTCTGGTTATCCTTTCCATCATCAGACTTGGATTTTACAACCAGGTTGTTGATTGCATCATGAATCGCATCTGCATAAGCATCTACTTCTGCCTGCTTGGACAATGGCTGATTTCTGTCGACCTTGGCGATCGCATCTTTCAGTGTCTTCACAGTTGCATCTGTATAAATACTCAGATCAGCCGGTACTTTTGCAAGTGCTTCATCCACTTTCGTGTAATCTGCCTTGATCATTTTCAGTGCTGCCTGTGCATTTTCAAATCTTGCTTTTGCTGCCTGGAACTCATCTGCTGATACATTTCCTGTACTGCTGTCCAGTGCCATCAGTGCATCGTAAGCTTCCTTATACTCTGTATAAGTCTCTTCTGTGTAATCTCCTGCTTCAGACTTGAACTGAATCTTATCTCTGTAAGCATCCATATCTGTTGCTCTTAATACAAGACCATCGATTGCATTGCGGATAGACTGTACTGCTTCTGCAATCTGTTCTGCTGTACCGGATGTCTTCAATGTATTCATGTTATCCGCATTTACAGTTGCTGCCAGAACTGTATAGGAATCTGTTGTATAATTAGCTGCTTCATATTTTGCTGCATCACTTAATGCTGCATTCAGTTCCACGATGCTGATAAGATTTGCTTTCGCATCCTGCATAGCACGGATATTGGCATCTGCCTTTGTCTCATCATCAATCTGGCTTTCAGCCTGTGCGATAGCTGCTTTCAGGACTGCATAGCTGTCGCTTGTGTAATTTTCCGCATTGACTTTCTTCATCTCATCAATGACTGTCTGTACTGCGGATGTATCTTTCAGTACAAGTGCTCCTTCTGCTGCCCGCAGAGCTGTCTCTGCTTCCTGTACACTTTCTGTTGTTCCATTTGCAAGAACAGCATTTGCTGCATCCAGTGCATCACTGTAATTCTTCCAGCTTGCTGCTGTATACTTCTTTTCATTTCCCTCATGCCGTTCATTGCATTCTGCGATCACGCTCTTCAGACTTCTCACATCAACTAATGCTGTAATACTGTCTGTATAAGCTGCTTTCTTTGCTGCGATCTCTGTCGGATTAACTCTTGTAGTATTATCTGCTTCGATCAGATCACTCAGAGCTTTCTTTGCATCGGTATATGCTTTGGCAGATGCTGTCGTATAATCATCTGCATTATACTCAACTCCTGCCTGAAGCTCCAGTTCAGCAAGTTCTCTTTCTACTTTTGAATACTCAAGAGCTGCTTCTTTTTCTTCAATCTGAGTCTTCAGCTTTTCTGCTGTATCCTGGGAAAGATTATCTGTATCTTCCAGTGCTGCCACAATCTTATTGAGTACAGTTTCATATGCTGTAAATGTCTTGGCTGTATAAACTTCAACCTCTCCGTCTTTCTGGCTCTTCTTCTCTGCAACTGCCCTGCGAAGTGCCTCAAGAACTGTAGCATTTGCTTTTACTTTTGCCTTACTGCATGCAGTCTTCAATGCACCTGCTGCTGTATCAACTGTATCCTGTGTAGCATACTCATTCGTTTTCAGTTCTTCAGCAACTGCTTTCGCTTTATCTACTGCTGCTTTAGAATCTGTTGTCCAGTTTGCTGCATCACTGCTTCCTGTTGCCGCAATCGCCTCATCCAGCTTTGTCTTGTCAACTGTAGCTGCTGCCTTACTGCTTGTCTTGATCATTGAAATTTCCGGAATATTTTCACCCCAGGTTACTGTTACATCCAAAATTCTTTTATCTGAAGCTACAGCAAATTCATTGATTGCCTGGCTCAGTTTACCAAGTGTAACTCTCTGGATATTACTTCCATCTTCATTTGCAATTCTTGCAGTTACAACTGCATCAGATGCTGCTCCATTCTGGATCATACGGATCGTTCTCTTTGCCTCCAGATCAGAAATGCGATAAGTAAATGATCCATTTGCTTCTGACGGCTTGTATACCGTACGGTAATCTTCTTCAAATACATTGGAAGGTACTTTTCCTTTTTCTTCGATCACGGTCGATACGATATCTCGATTTGACTCTGTAGAGATATAGGCTCCACCATTGATCTGGATCTCATAGAAATCAACCCATCTGTAACTGTATGTCTTAAGCGGTACAACTCTTAAGTAACGTCCGCTTACATTCAGCCCGGTCTGCTCTGCATACATATTTCCAGGATTCTCACTGTCATGTGTCAGAGCTGCATAATCTTTTGCTGTATCTGTATTGGCTGTATTCTCGAAAGAATTATTTCCTACAGTCAGCACTGTTGTCCAGTTTGCTGCATCAGGATCATTTGCTACTTCAAATTTTGCATAACGCAGGAAATCAAGGCTTGTCTCTTTTACATAGTAACGGATGGACTTGAAGTCGATCGTCTGTCCAAGGTCAAACACGATCTTCTTTCCGCTATCCTGCACACCTGTGATCGTTCCATATGTTGTAAGGTCTCCGTCAAAAACATTATTGACGTTTCCACTTCCACGCATATCACGGCTTGCATCGTTCTGTGCAAAATCACTGGTTACTGTCTTTTCACCAATAAATTCATACGTTACTGTGAAAGCATCCCAGCTTACATCCACTGCTGCATCTGTATCATTATAAAGTCTGATATAACGTGCATCGGCTGCCTGGGACGGATCTGTTACCTTTGTCCACTCTACCCCATTCATAGAAGTCTGTAACTTCAGTGAAGTTCCTATCGGACTGGTAATTCCTGTCACCGCCTTGATATGTCCAAGATCGATTCCGATATACTTTCTGGCTCCTACGCTTAAGGATGCTGCATTCAGTGATACAGTTCCTTCTGCTGCTGTTCCAAGGACCTCACAGTTCTCGATATTTGTAAATACGTTATCTTTTGTTCCTGTATTATTTACTCTTTCTGTTACCGTAAATTCTGAGAATCTCGCCCAAGTCTGTCGATATTCCAGATTGCGGATACGGATATACTGTGCAGAAAGTCCGTTTAATTCAATATCCAGTACATCAGTTCCTGAAGTTGTTCCTGTATGGGATTCATATCCCGGAACGGCTGTCCAGCTCGTTCCATTTACAGATGTCTCAACTGTATATTTTACAAACTTATCACCATTGGACGGTGATCCTACTGCGATATGTACACTTTCCAATGTTGCAACCTTTCCAAGATTGTATCCAAGGAAATCATCTACATTTACAGCATCACCAGTACCTGTATTAAACCAGATAAATGTACTGTCATTTCCGTCACGAAGGAGTGATTCTGATCCCTGGTAACCACTCCAGCGATCCGGCTTCATTAATGTATAACTGAGTTCGCTGTCGTCGCCGTCATCTGTATTCTCATCTTTGTTGATCGTGATCTCATTAACCTGCAGCCATGCATCTGCTGCATTGTCTGCTGTTGCAATCAGGCGGATACCCATTGCTTCAAAATCTTCCGGAAGATTTTCTTTTGCAACACTTACTTCCTGGTTCTGGTTTCTGACACCTGCAAAACTATTGTTCATGCCTATAAGCTCCAGATCTTTCCAGGTCTTTCCATCGGTTGTGTACTGCAGCTTTGCCTGATCCATATGATCTTTTCCTGCTCCAAGAAGGAACCGGATATCATTGATCTTGATTGCCTTGCTGTAACTTACTCCGATATAGGTACCTGTTGTAATCTTATTCGGTGTCTTATAAATCGCACTTGTGCTGTCATCTCCGTCAAATAAGTTATCCGCAGAGCCTGTCGGTGTGTCTGTACGGCTTGTGATGTATTTACGGATCACTTTGTCCGGATTCAGGGCAAGTTCTGCTTTGCCTGATACATATTCAGCCAGTTTTTTAATAAACGGAACAATATGCTGTACTCCGACTTCTGCGACTTCCTGATAATTTACATACAGGAAATCATGCGTCTTGGACTGTGCGAATGCCGTTTCTCCTTCTGTATTGTATTCCACAACTGCGGATACATCTCCGTTCAGAGAACTCTTTACTCCATTCAGGTATGCAATCGCTGCATCTGTTGTATCTTTCCAGCAATCCAGCCAGTAAACAATCTGATTTCTGATTGCCTCATTACCTGATTCTTTATACAATGCTGCTGCATCCTGAAGTGTCTGGAATTCCTGGATCAGATCATCCACATCTGCTTCTGTGACCGTTTCCGTTTCCAGTTTATCTTTAAATGCGTTGAGTTTTTCCTTCAGTTCTACTGACTCCTGAAGCTCAGTTACACGGCTGTCCATATTCTGATTGATCATATGCTTGGACAACTCTCTGAGTGCATCACTTGCTTCTGTCTCTACTGCCGAATTATGATCTACAAATGAAAATGCGTCTTCCCATGTCTGATCTGCATCGGCATCTGTATCCCAGATATTCCATGCATAGGATGCATTTGCAAAAATAGCTACTTTACTTGGCTCTGACTGCTGCATCGGGTTCAGCATGATTCCCTGAATCTTAGACGCATCAACACCACCATGAAGGAATGTGCTGTTACCACCCATGATCAGATGCTTATGTGAGTTATCTGAACAAGGCCAGTTGATCCACATGAAAGGACCTCTTCCTACATTATTTGTAAATGTAGTAGTAAAATTATTTGTAACCTCACCCCAGACACGTCCACCGGTCATAACGATCTGTACATTTTCCGGTACACTCTTCAGGGCCTGAAGTTCACTGGAACTTCCATTTCCCATATAATCATACGGAACGAACGGAAGTGTCATCTTCATATCAGGGTATTCCTGCTTCACCTCTGCCAGCCAGGTACTCATATCGTTCAGAAGTCTTACTTCATTTGCTGCTCCCGGATTTACAAAGTCATCCGCAAGAATCGCAATCTGACGTACTCCTGCATCAATTACCTGCTTAAACTTTGCTTTCAATTTTGCAAGATCTTCATTATAGTGTGCATCTGTATCAAAGCGGAAGTTATTTCCACTCGGAAATGGATGCAGGGCATACACAAATCTGCACTTGGAAGCATTTCCAGCTTCTGCAAGTGGTCTGATCTTACTCTCTAACTCTTCATCTGTATAGAGTTCATTCCATTTCGTTCTGTGTTTCGGATCATCCTTTGGTGCATAGAAATAAGCATTTAACTTATAGTATCCCCCCCATGTCATCAGATTCACACGATCCTCTGTAGACCATGGATTTCCATAATATCCTTCAATAAATCCACGGCTTACAACATCTGCATAATCTTCAATCGTAAAATTTCTGATCGACAGGCTCTCTGTCTGTGCAAGTACATGATACAGTGTCGTCAGTCCATAAAAACTTGCATCTGTATCTTTTCCCAATACAGCAATCGTATTGTTGTCACTTTTCAGGAAATAGGAATCGGTATGATCAAATAATGAAGTATCTACAGCATATTCATCTACGATCTGATCATCTACTGTTCCGTCCGATCCGTAAACTCCTACATAAATGTTCGTTGCACCACTCTTTTCTGCATCTGATTCTGTCACATTCAGACCTTTCAGTTCTGCAGTCTCTTCAAGTCGTGCTTTTGTTGCATCGTCAATATCCTCATCATAAATGACATTGACATTCTTTTTCAGGATGTAGCTTCCATCCTGATACGTCATTTCCTGAGGATTCGGATAAAGCTTATATGTAACTTCTTCCGCTTCCTCAGCCTTTGCCGGTATTGCAGTCATCGGCAGAACCATTGCCACCGCCAGCACTGCTGCAAGTACCTTTTGGACTCTTCTTCCTTTCATGCTTTTTCCTCCCTTGCAAAATTTAATTTTATTTAACTATCAAATAAAATCACGCAAGTATACAAATCTATTATAACATTACAAGATTTTTTTTCCTTGTCATTACTGTTACTATTCTTCCTTATTTTTGTCTAATATGGAACTAAAATCACCGGATTTTCAGATACTTCTCTTTAAAATCCGGTGGTTTTCTCCATCTTGAAACTATTCTTTTAATATTCAAATACAGCAACGCCATAAGCAGGGAGCGGATATGCAAAAGAATATTTCTGACCGTCGCACTCTTTCTTCACCGGCTTATAGATCTCTTTTCTCTTTTCTCCAGAACCTCCATACTCTTTCTCGTCGCTGTTCAGTACCAGCTTACACTGCCTCTTCGTCGGCACTCCAACCCGGTAATCTTCTCTTGCTACCGGAGTAAAGTTGCACACAAACAAAAGATTCTTTTTCTTTCCCTTTGAATGTCTGACAAAACTGAAGATACTTCTGAAAATATCATCTTTATTGATCCATTCAAATCCGGCCGGATCATTATCCAGCTCATACAGTGCAGGATTCTTCTTATATAAATGCAGAAGATCTCTGTACCAGTTCTGGATCTGCTGATGTGGTTCTTCTGAAAGAAGGAACCAGTCCAGTTCTCTCTCCTCGCTCCACTCACGCAGTTGTGCAAACTCCTGTCCCATAAAAAGAAGCTTCTTTCCCGGATGTCCTGTCATAAATGCATATGCTGCCTTGAGATTAGCATATTTGTCAAAGCCTTCTCCCGGCATCTTATTCAGCATGGAGCATTTCAAATGAACGACTTCATCATGCGAAAGAACAAGGATATAGTTCTCCGAATATGCATACTCCATGGAAAATGTCATCATATGATGTGCATTTTTCCTGAAATACGGATCCAACTTCATATACTCTGTAAAATCATGCATCCATCCCATATTCCACTTCAGGCTGAATCCCAGTCCGTCATCCTCCGGGTTTCCTGTAACCTTTGGCCATGCAGTGGATTCTTCTGCGATCATCATCGTCCCCGGATTTCTTCCAAGTACAACAGAATTAAGATGCTTGAAAAACTCAATCGCCTCAAGATTCTGATTGCCACCATACTTGTTTGGGACCCACTGTCCGTCCTGCTTTCCATAATCAAGATAAAGCATGGATGCCACTGCATCGACACGCAGTCCGTCCACATGGAAATGCTCGATCCAGAACAATGCATTTGCAATCAGAAAATTCCGTACCTGCGGCTTTTCATAATCAAAGATCTTCGTTCCCCAGTCAGGATGCTCTCCCTTTCTCGGATCTGCATACTCAAAAGTCGGTGTTCCGTCAAAATCAGCCAGTCCGTGAGCATCCTTCGGGAAATGTGCCGGAACCCAGTCAAGAATCACACCAATCCCATTCCGGTGCAGATAATTGATCATATAAGCAAAATCTTCCGGTGTTCCATATCTGGAAGTCGGTGCATAATAACCGGTTACCTGATATCCCCATGAGCCATCAAATGGATGCTCCGCGATTCCCATCAGTTCTACATGCGTATACCCCATCTTTTTCACATATTTTGTAATCGCTTCTGCAAATTCACGATAAGTATAAAATCCCTCATCTTCCCTTCCCGGATGCCTCATCCAGGAACCCATATGCACTTCATAGATGGATAACGGATTTTCTTTATTATCCCATTTTTTTCTGCTTTCCATCCAACGGTCATCCGTCCATTTTAAATGAGAAACGTCCGTAATCCTGGAAGCAGTTCCCGGCCGAAGCTCTGCATAATTGGCAAATGGATCTGCCTTATAGATCAGCTCTCCGCTCTCTGTCTCAATACAGTATTTGTACATCTGTCCGTCTTTCGCTTCCGGTACAAAAACTGTATAGATTCCTAATGGTTCCTGGATCCTATCGGCCCCTGCCGCTCCATCCTGTCCGCTGCAGCATCCCATCCATTAAACTCTCCGATCACTGAAACACTCTTTGCATGTGGAGCCCATACTGCGAAATAAACACCCTTTTTGCCTGCTGTCACTTCATGTGCACCAAGCTTCTTATAAATCTCATAATGATTCCCCTGCCCGAAAAGGTAGTGATCCAGTTCTCCTATCTCATAAGGCTGCAGTTTTTTCACTGCCTTCTTCTTTGTAACCATAAATCCACCTCACTGCTCGAATTCTTTCATTGCTTGGGATTTTGCTCCCAACATCATAGCATCATTATACTTGATGTACCTGAAAAAAGAAAGAGAAAACATATTTTTGCACAAAAATAGACAGCCTTTCCCAAGACTGTCTATTAATTCTGACTAAATTTTGTCGTTAAATGTTGAAATCTCGTTCGGAAAGAATAATTCTGTCCGACGAATCTGTATTTCTTCCGAATACTCTCTTCACCAGCTTCTTGGCTGAAGCTTTCTGTGAATGTGCGATTGCCTTATCCATTACTTCTTTTACTTCCGCAACAGTTACTGAATGATCTTCTCTCTGAAGAGAATCAATGCAACTGTAAAGAGCAAGAATACCCATTTCATCAATCTTGTAACCATTCTCCTGGGCATAAGTCTGACCAAATGTTACAAGCTCATCATTAATGAAGATCGGCACTTCCAGACGGGAAGTAAACTTTCTCCTGAACTCACGGTTGGAGGAAAGCAGACGATCTAACGGCTTTCTCTGTTCCTCAAGCACGATCAGAAGTTCTCCTGTATCACGCTCCATTGCCCTGTTCAGCTTGGCGACTGTCTTTTCATTCATCTTTCCTGCTTTTTCAATGATCAAAGCACCACCGTATAATTTATCGAAAATATCTCCGATCTTTTTCTTATTCAGGGACTCTCCTGTCACGATTGCTACCTTACCCTGACGGATCTCTCTCTGCTTCTGGATTGCTTTAACTACATCTACTGCAAGAACAGTCTTGCCATTTCCTTTATCTCCAATAATCAGGAGATTTCCTGTCTTCGACGTTCCCTTCCGGTTTGTACAGTTCTTATCCTGCTCCAGAACATCTACTAACTGTTCGCTCATGCCACGCACAGGAACAAAATAAGAGAATAATTTCTTCTGTTCTTCTGTCAGGCCGGCTCTTGTACCGATTCCGCTCTGAGTTTCCAGATCATATCTTCCATGTACTACAAATCCTGTATCCATGGATAATGCATCTGAAATTTCATCCAGTGGCAACGGAGAAGTCTTACCTGTAGCGATCAGCTTTGCAGTTTCCTTTCTGCTCAACGGTGTCGTAGCCGACATGATATCAATTCCATCATCTTCGTCCGGAATCTCCCGATCATCCGGCTCTTCACTGTGCTTCGGATCTACCTTGAATTCATCTTCAAAATCAGGTGCATCTTCCTCGTCCGGTTCTTCGTCCGGTTCTTCTTCGTCTTCATAGTAGAATTCCTCATCATCTGCTAACTCATCATCATCCGATTCTTCATAATAAGCTTCATCGTCATCTTCATATTCGTCATCATAGATTTCATCTTCATACTCATCTTCATCATAGGATGTATATTCATCTTCTGAATCGTCGTCTTCGTAAGATTCATACTCATCTTCTTCTGAATCGTCGTCTTCGTAAGATTCATACTCATCTTCTTCTGAATCGTCATCTTCGTAAGATTCATACTCATCCTCTTCTGAATCGTCATCTTCGTAAGATTCATACTCATCTTCTTCTGAATCGTCGTCTTCATAGGACTCGTACTCATCCTCTTCATCCTCTGACTCTAAGAAGTCTTCATCTTCAAATAAATCTTCGTCTTCCTCCGGCAGATCATCTAAACGGAGAGATTCTGTCACTTCTCCCATATTTTCATGCGGTTCTTCCGGTGCTTTTTCTATCTCTTTTTCTTCTGGCAAAGACTCCTCTGCCGGAACTGCACCTTCAATTTCATCAATCAGCCGCTGAATATCAGGAGACAGGATTGGAGTATCTTCCGTAACCTCGTCTTCCGGCTCTTCTTCGTATATTTCCTCAGCATCCGCCTCAACGACATCTTCTGCTGATTCTTCAATCGGCTCTTCCTCGGCATCTTCTAATATATCTTCTGCTTCGTCTTCGTCCGGTTCTTCCTCGTACGTCTCTTCTACCGACTCATCATATACTTCTTCCTCGGCATCCTCAAGCAACGCCTCTGCTTCTTCCGAATCCCAGTCAGATAAAATCTCTTCAAAACTCAGCTCCTCTGCATCCGCTTCTTCAAAGGATTCTGTATCATCTTCCCAATCCTCAGCAGGTGAATCCTCCAGGAAGTCTTCCGCTTCTTCCATATCGAAGATCTCTTCTTCCGGTTCAGCCGGTTCTGCATCAGCAATTTTTTGCAGTTCTTCTTCTATTGTCCCTGTCTGTGTTTCTTCAATCGGCTCTGCCTCTTCGACTTCTTCCGCCTCTTCTTCAACCGGTTCTGCCTCTTCGACTTCTTCCGCCTCTTCTTCAACCGGCTCTGCCTCTTTGACTTTTTCCGCCTCTTCTTCAACCGGCTCTGCTTCTTCGACTTCTTCCGCCTCTTCTTCAACCGGCTCTGCCTCTTCAACTTCTTCCGGCAGCTCTTCTGCCACCAGATCTTCAAGATCCAGCTCTTCTGCGTCATCTTCCGTAATATCTGTTGTGATTTCTACAGGGATCCGCTCTGTCTTATCTGCCGCTTCTTCTGATACTTCTCCAGGAATAAGTTCCTTCATTCCGATTGGCACATCACCTGTATGCTTTTCCTGTGAAATCTGATTTACCATATCAAGATCCACGACCGACTCAATATCACCGATCGCACTCTCAAGATCAGAAATATCCGGCTCTTCATCCTCTGCCGCAGATACTTCCGGCTTGCGATGCAGTAACTGCTCCAATGCCTCATCCAGCCGCATTGTATCACCGATCTTTTTCTTTTCCGGCTTACGGACTGGTTTCTCTGAACTTTCTTCTTTTCCTGTATCCTGCTGTCCAATACTCTCAGGAATATCCTCAACCGGCTCTTCTGAAACAGCCTCTGAATGCTCCGTTGCTGCTTCATCCAAATGATCTTCCGGCTCTTCATTTTCTGCAACATACGTCTCAAGATCCGGAATCTCTTCCGTCTCACCGCCATTTTTTTCAAATCTGCGATTATACTTTTCCTGCTGCGAAGGTGTCAGTGGCTTATACTGCATCTTCAATTCCATTGCTTTATATACATATTTGCCTTCACTGAACCACAGGATCAGATCATCACATTCTTCCAGACATTCTGCCGTCATACCTGCTTCCTGATAAAGCTTTGCAAGTTCAAACGCCCATTCTTCAATATATTCTGCCTTCTTAAACTCTTCCAGTGCTTCAATCTGCTGCTCTAACGGAGCCCGCTGTGCCCGTAAGATCTGGTATCTCAGAATATGTCTGTTCGGATCTTTTGGTGCTAACTGCACAAACTCATCATAAAAATCTATTGCTTCATCTACATTCCCCGTCTTCAGTGCAAGAGAACTCAGACGATACAATACCTTCCGGCTTCCTTCTGCCCGATGATAAGCAATCTGCAAAATATCATAGCTTTTCTGATATTCACCGGTCTTTTCATAAATATCACTTACATTCGCAAGCATCATGGCATTGCGAACCCTTCTCCAGTCAATGGAGTCAGCAATCTCCTTTGCTTCCCCGTATTCTTCATTTTGCATAAGCTCTATCATTCGCTCTGACAGTTGCTTATATTCATATTTGTCCACCGCATTCACCTCATTATATTAATGTTTATTCGGTAACTCAAGATCTCTTCATGTCAATTTAACATAAGGCGATACTCTTTCATTAGTGTACCATACCATCTTCCCAATGTCAAAAAAATGCACCTCCAACTACCCTTGAAGATGCATTTTTTATAATATTTAATTTTCTCATTATTTTTATTTTATATTCTGGATCGAAGGTAAATCCTGATACGATTCCTGTAAGACCATTTTTCTTTTACAGCTACTGTTCCATGTTCCTTTACACATCGTTCAGTTCTGTATGTGGTAACTTTATTCAATATATCTGCAACTGCTTTATCTTTTTATTATGAATCTGGTCTTGTATTCTCTCCGTTCCATTTATTTTCATTCTTAATTTTTACCAGATCTGCGAATTAACTTTTGCTCAGGTCTCTTTCTTCACAGGAACCTGCAATCGCCGTACCACTGACATATTGATGAAATTCTGAAACTATACTGTCCATTGGTCCAACCTCCTGTTATCCGTTATTTTTAATCTAATCAGGCATCCGCTTCTTGTACCTTCTTAGTTAAATATCTTTTTTTGATGGTTTTATCTTAACACCCGGGCTTCTATTTGTCAATATATTTATCCGTTTTTTTCGTATTTTTTATTTATTTTTGTTTTTATATATAATTGTTTGAATTTTCAGTTAATTCGTTCTTGCATATCTACGCCTTAATCCTCTGCTGTCAGCTTTTCTTTTACTTTCAAAATTCTTCTGACCGATTCATCAATTCTTTCTTCTGTTAAAGTTCCATTCTGAACAGCCTCTAAAATTCCCTGATATGCCTCCTGAAAATTTTCCGGCATCAAAAGCATATCCCCACCAGCCTCTATAACTTTAACCGAGACCTCTGCCGAAGAATAATGCTGTGAAATTGCCCCCATATTCAATGCATCCGTAATTACAATTCCATCAAATCCCATTTTTTCTCTTAATACATCCGTAATCATAATTTTAGACAGGGAAGAAGGCGTATTGTCTCCTGTCACATTCGGTACTGAAATATGCCCTGCCATAATAATGGCAATATGATTTTCAATGGCATTCTGAAAAGGAACCAGTTCCTGCTGCTCCAGTTCTTCCAACGACTTGTCTGTATAAGCATATCCCTCATGTGTATCTCCGGCTGTTGCCCCATGCCCCGGGAAATGCTTGATTACTCCATACACATTTTCCTCATGCAGCCCATCCAGTACTTTTTGCGACAACGCAGCAACTTTTGCACTGTCATTTCCGAATGATCTTTTTTTAACAACTGTATTTTCCGGGTTAGTAAGAACATCCCCTACCGGTGCATAATCCAGATTGAAACCTAATTCTGCCAGATAATTGCCAATCGTCTGTCCTATTTCGTAAGCTCTTTCCTCATCTGTAACTTCGCACATATCTTCAACAACAGAAACATTCGAGATTCCGCTGCCTGCAACTCTTGCTACAGTTCCACCTTCTTCATCTACACTCAGAAAAATCGGGATTCCACTCTGCTCTGTACTGTACGACTGCGTAGTGTGAAGCATATCTGATAATTGTTGTCTGTCCTCGATATTCCCTGCAAAATAAATCATGCCACCAACCGGATACTGTTCCAGGCATCTTTTTGTCGTGTCTCCCGCTGCCGTTACCTTTCCCATTCCGGTCAATGCTTCCGGCGTAATGATAAATAACTGAGCCACTTTTTCTTCCAATGTCATCCCGGAAATTTTTTCTTCTACCCAGTCAGGCTTCTTCTGTTCCTTTTTATCGGTTGTAGTCTGCTCCACTTTTTCCGTCTTCCCAGCGTATTTTCCGGTTGGGGAAGATTCTTTCATATTCACAAATTTAATACACAATATTAATAGAAAGGCTGCAGCCAGCAGAAAACTTCCGCCGACCACAGCAATAATTTTTTTACTCTTCATATTTAATTCCTGAAATTAACAAATTTCCGCACCTGCAGGCATCTCTTTCTCCGGTGTCATCAGTGCAAAATTTCCATCTGCATCTTCAGCACAGAGCAACATTCCCTCTGAAAGAACTCCGGCAAGCTTCGCAGGTTTCAGGTTGACGAGAACCATAACCTTCTTTCCTACCATCTCTTCCGGCGTATAATATGCCTTAATTCCTGATACGATCTGCTTTACCTGACTTCCGATCTTTACCTGGGAGCATAAAAGTTTTTTCGACTTTTTGACTGCTTCGCAGGCGATGATCTCTCCTACCTGGAACTGCATTGCACCAAACTGCTCGAATGTGATCTCTTCTTTTGGCTCAAGATCAATGACTGCTTCTTCTTTCTTTTCTTCTTTTTTCGGATGAAGTTCCTCTACTTTTTTCAGAACTTCTTCCAGATCCATTCTCTGGAACAGAATTTCCGGTTTTTCTGTCACATGACCATTTCCAAGCTGCTCAAGGATCTTTTTGCTTGTAGATGGCATATATGGCTCAAGAAGTCTTGCACCCTCTGAAATACCCTGGATCAGATTCCATAATACAGTAGACAGACGATCTTTCTTTGACTCATCTTTTCCAAGTACCCATGGTGTAGTCTCATCAATATATTTGTTGCAGCGTTTAAACAGATTGAAGATTTCTGTGATCGCATCTGCCACACGCAGATCTTTCATCTTTTCATCTACTGCCTTTGCAGTATTCTCTACGACTGCCTTCAGGTCAGCATCCACTTCTTCTGCCACGCCTGTATCTGTCACTGTTCCGCCAAAATACTTATTTGTCATGGAAATCGTACGGTTTACAAGGTTTCCAAGCGTATTGGCAAGATCTGAGTTCAGACGCTCTACCATCAGCTCCCAGGAAATCACTCCATCGTTCTCAAACGGCATCTCATGGAGTACAAAGTAACGAACCGCATCCACTCCAAAGAAATCAACCAGCTCATCCGCATAAAGCACATTTCCTTTAGACTTGCTCATCTTTCCGTCTCCCTGAAGCAGCCACGGATGTCCAAATACCTGCTTTGGAAGTGGAAGATCCAGTGCCATCAGGAAGATCGGCCAGTAGATCGTATGGAAACGGATGATATCTTTTCCGATCAGGTGAAGGTCTGCAGGCCAGAGTTTGTTAAACTGCTCAGTACTATTTCCCTCTGCATCATATCCGATTCCTGTAATATAGTTTGTCAGAGCATCCAGCCATACATACACAACATGCTTTGGATCAAAATCAACCGGGATTCCCCACTTAAATGATGTTCTTGATACACACAGATCCTGCAGTCCCGGGAGAAGGAAGTTATTCATCATCTCATTCTTACGGGATACCGGCTGGATAAACTCCGGATGCGTATTGATATGCTCGATCAGACGATCCGCATATTTGCTCATTTTAAAGAAATACGCCTCTTCCTTTGCCGGCTGCACCGGACGTCCACAATCCGGACATTTTCCGTCTACGAGCTGGGACTCTGTAAAGAATGACTCACATGGAGTACAATACATTCCCTCATAGTGTCCTTTATAAATATCTCCTTTATCATAAAGTTTCTTAAAGATCTTCTTTACCTGCTTTTCATGATCCTCATCTGTTGTACGGATAAACTTGTCATAAGAAGTATCCATCAGATCCCAGATTCTCTTGATCTCTCCTGATACCTTATCAACAAATTCCTTTGGTGTAATTCCTGCTTCTTCTGCCTTCAGCTCGATCTTCTGCCCATGCTCATCTGTTCCCGTCTGGAAAAATACGTCATATCCCTGACTTCTCTTATAACGTGCGATCGCATCTGCCAGTACGATCTCATAAGTATTACCAATATGCGGCTTGCCGGATGTATAGGCGATCGCTGTTGTAATATAATATTTTGGTTTTTCTGACATAATTGTCTGCCTCCTTTTAAAAAAAATACCGTCTTCCTGAAGACTTTCATCCTCAAGAAGACGGTTCTGTTTCACCGCGTTACCACTTCTCTTCGTTCCCACTTCACAGTGAAAACCTCCGTGAGTGACCTGCATCCCTCTGCTGCCACTCCTACGCTGTAAAGGGCGAACCCTTTGCAGACTTACCTGAAAGCTCATCTGCACTGCTCAGGAGCCATCTTCCCCTGCCTCCTGTTCATCCCCTCTCAGCCAACAGAACTTTCTTAAGTTCTCCCGGGGATCTCTCTGTAAAACGGTAATCAGGCTACTCTCTCCATCCTTGCTTTTCTACGCTATTCTGCTTTTCGCAATCCTTAGAAAGCGTAGCACACCGCCTCAAAAATGTCAATTCAATCTTTTTGCTTTCTCTTCTTTCTACTGCTTTTTCACTCTCGGGAACCGGATATTTACCCGGAACAAATCTCCATCCAGATACAGGTTGAAAGTTCCGCCCTGCATCGTTGTCAGGCTCTGTGCGATCGACAGTCCAAGTCCGCTTCCTTCAGAACTTCTTGAAAGATCTCCACGGATAAACCGTTCGGACAGTTCATCTGCCGAAATGTTCAACTGATGTTCAGAAACATTTTTCAAAGACAGATCCACCGTATCTTCTTCCAGCTTCAGATCCGCGTATACCCTTGTTCCCGGCATGGCATACTTGGCTGCATTTCCGAAAATATTCTCCAGAACTCTCCACATTCTTCGCCCGTCTACATGAACAACCGCAGGTTCTGCCGGCAGATTGACGATCATTTTCAGATTCCTTGCCTCAAACTTCTCAGCCATCTCACCTTCCGTCTGCTGGATCATCTCCACAAGATCTACATCCATATACTCCAGAGAAATATTCCCACTGCTTACCTTGGATGCCTCAACAACGTCTTCCGTCAGTGTCTTCAGCCTCTGTGCTTTCGCCTCCAGTATATCCAGATAGCCCTGGATCTTTGGATCTGCAATATCCGACTGCTTCAGGATCGCTACATAATTAATGATCGAAGTCAACGGTGTCTTGATATCATGTGATACATTCGTGATCAGATCCGTCTTAAGACGCTCATTTTTCATTGCCTCTTCTACGGCCATATGGAATCCGTTGGCAATTCCATTGATCATCTCTGCCAGCTTTAAGTTCTCACCTCTTAAGCCTTGCAGCGGGATCTGATATTCCATATTTCCCAATGCAATTTCTTCAATACCTTTTTTCAGTTTCTCCTTGAGTAATAAACCGTTCAGGACAACATAAAATACACCCACGTCTGCCAGTAACACCAGAAGCATTGTAACCCCATTCCTGAACAGCACTGCAATTCCCTGTACAAGGAAAAATCCACATAACAGAAGCACTGTCTTTGTCGTCTTCTTCCGGTTATCATATATTTTATAGATGAACCGCACAATCACTCTCAACAGACTGTTCTTCCACAGGTTTCGTCCCTTGATCCGCTTGATCAGACTCACGTATCCCATAAAGAAGCAGCCCAGTGTAAATACTCCATAAAAATAAATTTCTGCCAGCTCTGCAATACTCAATGACGGAAGATATAAACTTGCTGACATATATGCTGAAGAAACATCCATTCCACGAGCATAATAATACTCAAAATAAGTACCTCCATCCTTCAGATAAGTCGGAATATCATTGATCATCGTATAGATATTTCCATTCCAAAAATGAATCCCGATATAAGAACCAACGATCCATATCAGTACGATCAGCACCGCTGCAATCTCTGTCTTCCAATGATCAAAACCGTTCAGGTGCAGTTCTTCATCTTCCGCAGTTCTTCCTGCCTCCAGTGTCAGCCAGATTGTTGCCCCAAGGAACAGGATAATGCTCAGAACCAACAGCCATGTTGTTCCTTTAAAATACGGGATATTATTATCATAAGCTACCTTATTCTGATAAAACTGATCTTGGATCGTATAAGTTGTATCCACCGCAACCGCAAATACGCTGTTCCATTTCTTTTCACTGCTGTAACTGCGGAGTTTTTCCCATTTATCCGATTTCGATACATTCATATTACTGTTAAAATCTTTTAGCTTTGGATAAATGACCATATATTTAACATCTTTCTCCGAGATCAGATTCTGGACATTTTTCTCCAGCTCTGCATAGTTCTCGTAAGAAGTCTTATTCGTCACTACCTTTTTCGTGTCATTATTCGCATAAATGTAAGTAAAGTTTGTATTGCCTTCCTCTAAATGTTCAAATCCCATCTGATAATTCTGATAATCTGAGTAAATATTCCCCAAAGTATACGCAAGATCATCATAAATGACGGACAGTTTGCCATTCAGACGCGGACTGTTATTCACTACCTGCAAAAGGTTTTCTGCTCCCTGCGGTGCATATTTTTCGATTAATGCACTTCCAAAATTCCAGCAGTCTGTGTACAGGATATTTCCTTCCATGTCCACAATATCAAAATTATAAAAGCCTGAAGATGTATACTTACCGTTCTGAAGTTCCTGCAGAAATCCGTCAACATCACTCCCATCCTGCATGATAATATCAAATACTCCCGACTCTACCCGTGTCATGAAATCACTCGTATAGTAATACTCATATGTCCCTTCAGGCTTCTGACATACGATCACATTGTTCTTCGCATAATTATCGCTCTCTGCACTGTCAAAATCTTCTCCCCAGTTGATCAGTTCCTCCAGTGAATACGCAATACCCGAAACATTTTCTCCGTTGGCAGTATCATTCTTGCTGTACTCCATTACGTCGATCTCTTTGTTCCGGTTCATCATCCCATCTGTCTCAAAAAGATTTTCCAGCCGGATCTGCGTAAGGACATCATCCATGTAATTTTCAACCATGTAATTAAATTCCTGCGATTCCTCAAATGGCTGTTGGCTCATCATCCATAAGGACGGCAGATCTGTGCTTCCTGCAAGATTCATAAGAGACAACAGATTCGTTATCAGCATTGCACCGCTGAGAATCGCCACAATAAGAACGATCGCCTTTACACCTGTCTTTCTGTACCACTTATTCATATTTCGTCCTTTCAGCCTTTATCAATTTTATAGCCTACGCCCCATACTACTTTCAGATATCTTGGATCTTTCGGATTGATCTCGATTTTTTCACGAATATGGCGGATATGGACCGCAACTGTATTATCCGCACCAATCGCCTCTTCATTCCAAATCGACTCATAAATCTGATTAATAGAAAAAACCCGTCCCTGATTTTTCAGTAATAACAAGAGAATATTATATTCAATCGGCGTAAGCTTCACTAACTCTCCGTCCACCGTCACTTCTTTCAGATCATCATTGATCCTGAGTCCGCCAACTTCATACACTTTTTCCTTTTGTTCCTGGGATGTTCCACCAAGCTCATTATAGCGACGCAGTTGAGACTTGACCCTTGCTACCAGTTCTAACGGATTGAACGGCTTTGTGACATAATCATCCGCCCCGATATTCAGTCCGAGTATCTTATCTGAATCTTCTGACTTTGCAGAAAGAATAATGATCGGTACACTGTTCGTCTCCCTGATCTTCAGAGTTGCCCTGATTCCATCCAGCTTTGGCATCATCACATCAAGGATCAGAAGATTTACTTTCTCTTTCTCCAGAATATTCAATGCCTCAACTCCATCATATGCCTTCAGGATATGATATCCCTCCTGGGACAGATAAATATCTATTGCCTCTACAATTTCTTTATCATCATCACAAACTAATATATTATACATTTCAATCACCTCCCTTTTAGTATACATGATATCGGTCATTTTTTAAAACCAGAGTGTCAAAATCTTAGAATTTTATTAAAAAAGAAAAGTCCGCTGGATTTTCATCCAACAGACTCTTCTCTCTTAAACTTTCATATGGAAAACCGCTTATCTTCTTTTCCTTCTGAAGACAACCGTTCCGGCTGCCAGCGAACCACCAAGCATGAATACAAATACTGCCATATTTGTGCTGTCGCCTGTCTTGGCTGCTGCATTTTGCTTCTTATTTGTTGTTCCGGCATTATGATTCTGATCCTTAGTCGGATTATTTACACCGGCATTTCCGTTATTGCCATTATTACCGTTGTCTCCGGCATTTCCGTTATTGCCATTATTACCGTTGTCTCCGGTATTTCCGTTATCGCCGCCGTTACCATTATTTTCACTCTTTGTTGTTACACTCAGTTCTGCGGCTGCATACTCTGTTGCATTCTCATCATCGCCTACGGCAACAACTTCGATCTGATAAGTCTTACCGGCTTCAAGACCTTCTATCGTATATCCTGTAGCATCTGCCGGGATATACGTCACGTATTCTTTTCCATTTACATAGATCTTGTAACCTGCCAGTCCTGCTGTGCTTGCCGGTCCATCCCATTTCACTTCAACGGAATTTTTCGTAATTTCACCTGTCACTACATTCTCCGGTGCTGAAGGTTTGTCCGGCTGATCCGGCTCTTCTATTTTCTCGAATCTTGCAGTCAGTGTAATATTCTTCGTGATGGCTGTATCGAAATCGAACGCCGTATCACTTCCTTCTTCATACCAGCCAAGGAACTTATAACCCTCTTTTTCCGGATCGGCTGGCTTCGCAGCCTTTTCTCCTTCTTTGACGGTCTGTTCTTTTCCGTCGATCGTAACCGTATAGGTCTTATCTTCTGGCTGATCCGGCTCGCTTCCTTTTTCAAATTTTGCGATCAGGGTCAGGTTCTCTTCAGGAGTTACTGTATAAACGGCTTCATCACTTACCTTTGTTCCAAGGACATCATACCATCCGGTAAATGCAGCACCTTTCTTTGCTGTTGCGGTAAAGGTAACTTCCTCTCCCTGTTCGATCTTCTCTTTAGAAACAGTTGCTGTACCTTTTCCTTCTACGTAAGTACTCATACGAAGCTGCGTCTTTGTAAGATCCTGAGTTCCTGTAAGTACTCTGAACTCTGCTGCACTACCAAAATCATTCTGTCCTTCTGATACAACCAGCTTGATCTTAGATGTCTGAACCGGTGTGAAGTTTACCGTCTTTTCCGTGCCGGTGCTTTCCCATGTTCCATTCTCTACAAGAGTTGCCCAGTTTCCATCTGCATCCTCATAATACAGAGAATATTTCAGAATGTATCCGTTATTTCCGGTTGGTCTCGGCAGATAATAGAATCCGTTCACATCATAGGACTGTCCCATATCGATCGTGATCGTTGCCGGCAGTGCTTTCTTACTCGGAGAGTACTGCGTATGCCAGATCGTTGACCGGTCATTGTCAAATGCCGCACTGATCGGCCCGTCACTGTTTTCATTATCTGATGTCACTGTAAATCCGGATGGATCGATCGGTGAAGATGCTCCATCTGACATCGTGGAGGAAAGATTCACATTATCAATGATGGCATATACCGCATTCGTATCAGAGCCAATCCTTGTCAGCGGAAGGGAAAGTGTGGAGCCTGTAATACCGGTCTTCTTCACATCACCTTCATATGTAAAGCTTCCGGTTGCTCTATACTCTTTTCCATCTGCGATCAGGACAGTACTTCCGTTCTTTGTACGGATCTTTAATGTCATCTTCTGATTAACAGGAAGTTTATAGCCAAAGGAATAGTCATATCCTTCTCTTGTAAATCCAAGTGTTCCATCTTCCATGATGCGGATATTATGAGTGCTGTAAGCTTCATGATCTTCGTCCTTCTCAGCCTCAAAAAGGATCTGTCCCGGTTCTGCCGGCTGAGTCAGTGTGATATCAAAGCTCAGTTCTTTCTCAGGTCCGACTTTATCCAATGGAGTAGAGATATAGCTTTCTCCGCCCTTCAGGACAAGTTCTCCGTCTTTCACTTCTGCATTCTTTCCAGTTTCTGCATCATATTCATTTGCACTCTTATCTGAAAGTCCATCCTCAAAATCATAGGAAAGGATCTCATCTGTCTCACTGTCTGCTTTATCATATGCATTGACTCCAGGAGCTTCACCAACATTCTCGCTTGTCTGCTGTGCTGCTGCAAAAGAAACTTCTCCCGATTTGCCCCACAACGCAGCCGCATAATACGGTGCAGCATCATTGAAGCGGTCATAGATCTCCATCTCAGTCAGTCCGTTCGCTCTCTGGTCAACCATATCGTTCCAGATCGCATAAGCTCCTCCCAGTGTCTGTTCAGAACCTGACGGAACACCCATACGTGTAGCCGGATCATAATTATACATGGACTGACGACTCAGATAATCTGCATAATATCCTGCTGCCGGTACGATATATACACTTCCGTCATTCATGTCAATCAGGTCATATCCCTGCTGATACATAGCTTTCGGATTTGCCCATCCATCGTTCCAGATATTCATCTGAACCCCTTCGCTTCTTACGGATGTGCTTCCGCTTCTTGCTGTAAGACTTCCCCACAGACGAACGGTATTTCCATTATCCTGGATATAAGCCAGAAGATCATCTGTAAACTTACGGAACTGCTCTGTATACTGTCCATCATACTCATCTGTTCCGATATTAACTATCGTATCCCGGTCAAATACCGGGTCATCACCCTTAATATACTCATCCCAGATGCTCTCAATAAATGCCAGTGACTCATCGTACTTCGTGCTGAGGTTGAAATGATCATTCTGGCGTCCTGTCGTTCCGAATCTGAGATCCGGTCTTACCTTTGTAAATGACAGAGAATGTGCAGGAGTATCAAATTCCGGGATAATATCCAGTCCTAACTTCCGGTAATTCTGGATCATGGACTTCATCTCAGCCTTGGTATAATACATATCGTCACTGGTCAGGTCTGCCTGATTCAATCCACCCTCTTTGACATCAGACTCCATACGGAATCCCTCATAAGCTGACATTGCACCCTCTGAGGTTGAATAATTTTCAAGGAAAATATAGTTATCGTTCAGATGAAGCTGCAGGTCATTCATCTTATACCACAGCATTGTCTTTGCAACTTCCTGAAGTGTCTCGCTTTCAAACGGTCTTCTTCCTACATCCAGCATAAAGCCTCTGACTTCATACTTTGGATAATCCCTGCATTCGCCCTTCGGGATTGTCGTACCATTCTGCTTCAGGATCTGAAGGATTGTTCTTGTAGACCAGTAAGCTCCTGCTTTCTGCTCTGCCTTCACTTCCACTTTATCCGTTACATTCATGGAATATCCTTCTTCTTTCAGCCCATTTCCGGCTGCCTCAAGTGTAAAGAAGAAGTCTCCTGCTGATGCCTGATCCGCATAAACAATCTCGATGGATTTTCCCGTGATCTCTTTATAATCGTTCTTAAATTCTTCAGCCATTGCAGATAATTCTGCCTTATCCTTTGTTGCTACAACGATACGGCTGGAATCACTGATCTCAAAGGAACCACCCTTTGCACCTTTCCATTCTGCCAGTTCCGGGATTACGTTCGGCTTTGCATTATCTCCGTCTTCTGCCGTATACTTTCCGGTTACAGTCATAGTATATTCTTTGGAATCTACTGCCGTACTGTCGTCACCGGCTTTCTTTACATTGAAGTTCATCTTCACAGTCTTTGTAACAAGCGGCTGATAAACTGTCAGATCCCTGTCTACGATCTGCTCATAATCTGCACCGACAAAACTGATCTCATATCCTTCAGGAACTTCCGGCATTGCCAGCTTTCCTGATGCTCCGTCAATACTGGAAGGAACTTCCAGGCTGTCTGCAACTTCTTTCGGAGTTCTCTCCGGCTCTGTCGCAGCAAGCTCTGCCTCATAAGTTTCAAACTCATAGACTGAAACGGTCGGCCAGCTTACAGAAGCACTTCCCTCCGGTGCTCCCGCCTGATCAAAGGATTCAATATATAATCTCAGATATCTTGTCGTTACTGCTTCATCAAATACGATCGTCTCTCTATAATCTGAAGGACTTGCCGTAAATGCTTTTACCGTCTCCCAGTTCTCTCCGTCGGAAGACTTCTCGATCCGGTAGGCAGTCGCATTCTTTCTCTCCCAATGGATCTTTGCTGTTCTGATCGTCTTCTCGCTGCCATAATCCAGCTTCAGCCAGTGTGATCCTGTTGCCGCCGGACTTGCCCAGCGGGTCGTATCATCGCCGTCAACTGCCTTGGAGGCATTTGTTCCGGTTGTCTCACTTCCGTCTGCTGTTGCAGTTGCAGCGGTACTCAAATTCTCTGCTTCTCCAAGGATCTCAAACTCATACAGGGATACTGACTGCCAGCTTCCCGGATTTACTGTATAACCATTGACTGTCAGCTTTACGTACTGAGCCGTCACAGCCTCATCCAACTGGATATCACTCGTAACTGATGTAATATTTTCTCCGTCATTTTTTACGTAAACATCCCGGTATTCTCCATCTTCTGTATCACATACAGAAATCTTAAAGTTCGTAATATTCGTTCTTTCCCATTCGATCACAAAATGATCAAATGTCTTCTGTGTACCGAGATTCACCGTCAGCGTCCTTGCCGCCTGACTTGTACTCTGATTCGTTGCCCATCTCGACTGATCTGCCTTTGCAGCATCTCTGTTGACGATTCCGTCGATCGCCTTATCTGCTCCCCAGTAATTCGTCTCCTGATCACTGACGGTTGCCGTTGCACTTAATGCATAATTGATCTCATTATTTGCCGCAGCACTTACTGTGGCCGGCGGAATGATTGTAACACCACTCAAAACCATGGCAGCAGATAAAATGCACGCATTCATACGCTTTACTGTCTTTAATTTCATTCTTCCTCTTTCCCCTTCCTTTTAGATAGGATATTGTATGGTTTTGCCTTAAAAGTAACAATCCATTTACATAGTTTGTGTTAATTATCTCATTCATTCAGAAACTTTGCAAGGAGTTTTTATTTGATTTGCACAAATTTGTGGTTGTTGGGGTGATACGCTTGTAGATTAGAAAGCTTCTTTGTGAAGAAGCGGACGCGGAAAGCAGGGATATTCCTTCGCGGTGCAGGCCCGCTTTACCTCAGCCCGTTGACCGTTTGTAA
>OGPT01000552.1_pt1 | contig 40090 bp, 32 predicted proteins | sample 1552951 | NCBI WGS metagenome assembly OGPT01 (sample SAMEA2580224, study PRJEB22360) | human gut metagenome | biome: human gut; feature: human-associated habitat; material: faeces | place: Denmark | collected 2008/2010
TATTCATTATTAGAAAAATCCAACAATAAAAAGCCTCTTTTTTATTATCATAAAAACTATTTAATTATTAATTCATTACCATCAAAATCAACAACGACTTCAGACTTAGGAACAATAACCTGCTCTAATATCTTTCTAGCAATTAATGTTTCCAATTTCTTTTGAACAAATCTCTTCAAAGGTCTAGCACCATAAACCGCATCATAACCATTATCAATTAAATATGTTCTCGCCTTATCTGTCAATTCAATTTTAATTTGTCTATCTGCTAATCTCTTATTCAAATCAACAATTAATAAATCCAAAATCTTATCAATCTCATTCTTTTTCAATGGTTTATACAAAATAATTTCACTCAAACGATTTAAAAACTCTGGTCTAAATGAATGTTTTAATAAATCTTGAACCTTCTGATTAGCATCTTCTTTGATATTTCCGTCTTTATCAACACCTTCAAGTATAAACTCTGAACCTAAGTTAGATGTTAAAATAATAATAGTATTTTTAAAATCAACCGTTCTTCCTTGAGAATCAGTTATTCTACCATCATCCAAAACTTGAAGTAAAACATTAAATACATCTGGATGAGCCTTTTCAATCTCATCAAATAATACAACACTATATGGTTTTCTTCTAACAGCCTCAGTTAATTGTCCACCTTCCTCATAACCAACATATCCTGGAGGCGCACCAATTAATCTAGATACAGAATATTTTTCCATATATTCAGACATATCAATCCTAATCATATTATGCTCATCATCAAACAAAGCTTCAGCCAAAGCTTTTGCAAGCTCAGTTTTACCAACACCAGTTGGTCCTAAAAACATAAATGAACCAATAGGTCTATTTGGATCTTGTATACCAGCTCTTGAACGAATAATACTATCAACAACCTTTTCAACTGCATCGTCTTGTCCAATTACTCTCTTATGCAAAATATTACCTAAATTCAAAATCTTATCTCTTTCGCTCTCCATAAGTTTAGCAACAGGAATACCAGTCCACTTAGCAATAATTCTAGTAATCTCTTCATCTGTAACTTTTGTACGAAGCAAACTTGACTCTTTTGACTTAGCAGCAATCTCTTCCTCTTTTTTCAACTCTTCTTGAATTTGAGGTAATTTACCATATTTAAGTTCTGCAGCCTTATTTAAATCATAATTTCTTTCGGCTCTTTCAATATCAGCATTAACCTTCTCTAAATCTTCACGAAGCTTCTGAACCTTTGAAATAGCATCCTTTTCATTATCCCATTTAACTTTCATTTCTTTGAATTTATTTTGTAAATCAGCAATTTCTTTTTGGATTTCTTGTAATCTCTTTTGAGATAATTCATCTTTTTCCTTTTTCAAAGCTGTCTCTTCAATTTGATATTGAGTAATCTTGTGAGAAACTTCATCAAGCTCAATAGGCATTGACTCCATTTCAGTTTTAATCATAGCACAAGCCTCATCAATCAAATCTATAGCCTTATCTGGTAAAAATCTATCAGAAATATATCTATGAGAAAGTGTTGCAGCCGCAATAATAGCATTATCACTTATTTCAACACCATGATATACTTCATATCTCTCTTTTAGACCTCTCAAAATAGAAATAGTATCTTCAACAGTTGGCTCATCAACTAATACATGTTGGAAACGTCTTTCCAAAGCTGGATCCTTTTCTATATATTGTCTGTACTCATTCAAAGTAGTAGCACCAATACAATGTAATTCACCTCTTGCAAGCATTGGTTTTAAAAGATTTCCTGCATCCATTGCCCCCTCAGTTTTACCAGCACCAACAATAGTATGAAGCTCATCTATAAATAAGATTATTCTACCATCACTCTTTTTAACCTCTTGTAAAACTGCTTTTAATCTCTCTTCAAATTCACCTCTATATTTAGCACCAGCAACAAGTGAACCCATATCTAATGAAAATATAGTACAATTTTTCAATCCATCAGGTACATCACCTCTTACAATTCTTAAAGCAAGTCCCTCAGCAATAGCTGTTTTACCAACACCAGGCTCACCAATCAAACAAGGATTATTTTTAGTTTTACGACAAAGAATTCTTATAACATTTCTAATTTCATCATCTCTACCAATAACAGGATCAAGTTTTTGCTCTCTTGCCATTTCAACTAAATCAGTACCGTATTTTTTTAATACATCATAAGTTTCTTCTGGATTATCTGAAGTAACTCTTGTATTACCTCTAACATCTGATAAAACCTTCATAAACTCATTCTTATTAATATTGAACGTTTTAAACAATTCCTTAATTTTTTGATTACCTTTGTTAAATAAAGATAACATCAAATGTTCAACAGATACATACTCATCTTTCATCTTTTCAGCTGTCTTTTCAGCATCATTAAGCATTTCATCTACATCTGGAGCAACATATAAAGAATCCATTTTTCTTGCACCAACTACCTTTGGCAACTTGTTGATTTCATCTTCAACAACATTTTCAAAATCTTCATTTACTTTCATTCTTTTAAAAAGCTGCTTTATTAAACTATCATCAATAGTTAAAAGAGCATCCAATATATGAAGTTGTTCAATTTGTTGGTTTTGATGTTCAATTGCAATTGATTGAGCTTTTTGAATAACTTCAATTGATTTTTGTGTTAATTTTTGAGTATTCATAATAATCACCTACCTTAAAATATTATATTTATTTTTAATAACATACAATTCTACTCTATATAAGTAGTAAAATCTTTTAGCAAGAATCACAAAATAAATATAATATTTTATGATTCTTATAATAAAAATCAGCACACCATATCGCCGGTGTGCCAATAATCATAAACACATATTAGTCAATTTGAATACGTCTCTTTTGTTCTTCTTGTGGTTCTTCTCTTTCAGGAACAACTACAGTTAAAATTCCGTTTTTAAATGATGCCTTAACATCATCTTCTTCAACATCATCACCTACATAAAAACTTCTAGAACATTCTCCAGAATATCTTTCTTTGTAGATATATTTTCCGTCTTTTTCCTCATCATCAACATTTTTATTCATTGTAGCAGATACTGTTAAATATCCACCATCCAATTCAATGTTAATATTTTCTTTTTCAAATCCTGGTACATCTATTGTAAAAATATAATTGCCATCTTTCTCCTTGATATCAGTTTTCATCATTTTAGCTTCTTTCTTTGAAAATATTGGTTCATCAAAAACCTCATCAAAAAAATTTCTTCTACTTGGTATCATCATCATAACACATTCCTCCTTAAAATATTTTATGTGTTGACACCTTTATTCAAGGCTATGCACATTCTTTATGTAATCATTATTTCTTATTACATAAAGTATTATACATCGTGTTTTTAGCAATGTCAATAGGAGAGTGCTAATTTTATTAAATTTTTTATTTTTTTACCAGCCACCTCCGGCCACCGGCCTCCGCCGCCTCCACCAGAGAAGCCTCCGCCGCCACTGCTACTTGATGAAGATGGCGCAGTTGATGCAGATGATACTCCAGATGATATTGATGATGAAAAACTAGAAGTAAATGAAGAACAATCAAACATTCCACTAACAAATAAATAATCAGAACACCAACTTGGCGTATAATTAGCTTGTTTTAAGACATCTTCAAATTTACTAGCCCAAGCATTTTCAAGTCCAAGAACATATGCATATGCAAAATATTTATCAAACATTTCCGGTGTTTTATCAGCAAAATCATCATCTTTTACCGTCTTAATAAACATTTCAAAGCCTTCAATCTCTTCTTTAATTCTCATACCATCTTCAGAATACTTTGGTATTAGTTTCACAAACAAATAATTTTGGATGCATACTTCAACAAGTACAAATCCTTGAAATGCATATTCAGCATATCTTGAAAAAACATCAGCAGCCATTGCTATTCCAAACAATAAAAATGGTCCTCCCCATAAAATTGCAAAAATAACATAAAAAAACCTACTACTTTTATTTTTAAACAAGGCCTTGCATACTACAAAAACTAAACCAAAAATAACCGCAGTCAACACAACCATAAAAAAGTTTTGCATATTTATTTCTGTTGCAAACGGGTTAACTATTTCTCCAACAATTCCTCCAATAACAAATAATATTACTGTGAAAACAATAGAAACTATAACATTCTTCCAATTTTTAAAGAATAATTTATTTTTATACTTTTTTTCTAAATTTTCTGCTAGTCTCAATTGCATTTTATTTACTTTCTTATAAAACTCTTCTGAATATTCTAGAATTTCCTTATGTCCAAGTGACTCATACACCATTTTCTCATTCTCAGATAATGTATCTTTTTTTTCATACACATCTTTTTTAAGAACTTTTTCAATAATAAGAGTTTTACTTTTTTCACTACTTTTAGTAAATTTTAAAAGTCCTTTTGTCGCTAAACTTATCAGTGTGGCCTCTAATATACGAGTAGTTTTTCCCATTGTATTTATATATCTTACATCTCCAACATCCAAGCCTTCTGGTGGATAATACTTAGGAATAATAATGTTTTTTTCTGGATCTTTACCATTATGTTTCCACATAAAGAACTGCCAAATTCCAAGTCCAATCATTCCTACAAAAAGAACAACATACATTACATTATCTTCTAAAAACCACTTTAACCTTTGTTCAAAAGTAGGTTCATCAATTGTTCCCTTCTCTACTCGAACAACAACTGTAAATGCGTTATTGGCTGGGACCATCTCATATAAATCAAAATAAACGACTGCATTTGTACGATCAACATAACAATATACATCATCTGATTCTTTAGAATTTCCATATTCGCCAACATATGCTTTTATCTCATCTTCTAAAATATCAGTTTTCTTTGGAAAATATATCTTAGCTGAACATTGCTCAATATCAAAATTCCAACCAGATCCAATTAAATTCCAATATAACTCATTATAATCATCTTCAAAAAACATATGTCTTTCAGTTGTATAATCTATCACATATGTATGTTGTCCTTGAGTAACATACTCATCACTAGAACCTATTTTAATACGAACACCCCTGTCAACATTTTCTGTTGTGAAATTAACACTCTTACCATCCATGGTTACTTTATTAATTTCAAAAGTAACAAGCTTATTTTTATATTGCGTAGGAAAATCTCTATAAATTCCATGTTGAATTTCTTCTCCCATTGCATTTACTGTAATCGTTTCTTTAACGTCCATTGTTGCATCTTCATTTACACGCATCTCAATATCATAATCAAGAATTTCTTCTCTATCATAATAATCATAACTATCATCATATAAAGCATTAACTTTAACATTAATAGACATTATTAAAATTACTGCTAAAAAAATTACAAAACATATTTTTTTCTTCATACTTTTCCCCTTTTATCTTGACCCTTTTCTTCTGTCCTCAAAATTAATTTGAACATTTTCTCTAGTCAGTAAATCAACTTCAAAAAAGGCTCTTTTCTTATAACCTAATATTGAAGCCAAAATGTTATTAGGAAATTGTTGAATTAAAGCATTAAAATTTCTCGTAGTACCATTATAATATCTTCTAGCCATTTCAATATCTTCTTCAATTTTAACAAGAGCAGCTTGTAATTGAGCAAAGTTCTCACTGGCTTTCAATTCTGGATAATTTTCAACAGAAACAATAACATCTTTGAAAATTGCTGAAAGTTTATCTTCTTCTTTCTGTCTATCTGAAACTGTCATTCTTCCAGATAGTCTTTCTCTCATAGCAGTAATATCTTCCAAAGTTGTTTTTTCATGAGCAGTATATCCTTTAACAATCGCTTCAAGATTTGGTACCAAATCAAATCTTTTCTTTAAGGCAGTGTCAATATTGCTAAACGCTTCATAATTCAAATTACTTGCTTTTATAATTTTATTGAAAATATAAATCATATAACCAACTAAAGCAATCAATAAAATAATTACGATTACTGTTCCAATCATTTACCTTTTCCCCCTTTTATACTTCAAATTCTTTTATTTCTTCCAAATTAACACTTTCTTCTAATATAGAACTTGCAATTTGAGCAAAATTTTCATCTTTATCAGTTAAGTACATTTCATAACCGCCACCATTTACTGGATCACATTCTAATTCATAACCACCAATTTTTCTTTTTAAATAAATAGCTAATTCTCTACCTATATCAATAATCTCAACATGTTTTGGCAATTCTTTTTCCATTAATTCTTTAAACAATGGATAATGTGTGCATCCCAAAATTAATTTATCCACACTTTTAAATAATTTCATGTATTCTTTAACTGTATATTCAGCAACTTTATTACTTATCCATCCTTCTTCAGCCATCGTTGCCAACAGAGGCGCTGGATGGCAAACAATCTCAGCTGTAGGCATATATTCAGAAATTTTCTTTTCCCACATACCACTTCTAACAGTTCCTTTTGTAGCAATAACACCTATCGTATTACTTCTTTCATCTATTCTATCTTTTAAGTTAATAACCGTTGGCTCTATTATTCCTATGATTGGTAAATCATATTCTTTTTGCAGTGTTTCTAAAGCTTGGCTAGTTGCCGTTCCACATGCAATTATTATCATTTTTACATTTTTACTAATTAAAAACTCCACATTTTGTCTTGCAATTTCTATAATTGCTTCTACAGACTTTTGCCCATAAGGAAATCTCTTTGTATCTCCTAAATATATATATTTTTCGCTTGGCAATTCTTTTCTAAGTTCTTTTAGAACATTCAACCCTCCCAAGCCTGAGTCAAATACCCCAATTGGTTGATTATTCATAACTTCCTCCTAATTTTAAAATCAATGACATTATATATATAAAATATAAATAAAACAAGAAAATGCAATAACATTTTTCTTTAACTAGCTATAAAACGTAAAAAATTCAATATCAATATTTTTTCACATCTTACTGTCGCAATCTTGATGAGTCCCGTTCGTTCCGAACTTGGACTCTTTTATTTGTATAGATTGCTTCAATCGCATTCGCTTCGCTCATTTGGTCGCTGCGCGATGATTCAAAAATATTATATTGAATTTTTTACTGTTATAAATTTGTAATTTATATTACATATTAACTTTTAAATATTATGCAAACTATTCCTCTTCCTCATCAAACTGAGAATTATATAAAGTAGCATAAAAACCATCTTTAGCAAGAAGTTCATCATGAGTTCCTTGCTCAACAATATCACCATTATTAATAACCAAAATCATGTCGGCATTCTTAATAGTAGACAATCTATGAGCAATAATAAAACTTGTTCTCCCCTTCATCAAATTATCCATAGCAGATTGAATTTGAATCTCAGTTCTTGTATCAATTGAACTTGTAGCCTCATCCAAAATTAAAATCTTGGGATCAGCCAAAATAACACGAGCAATAGTCAACAACTGTTTTTGACCTGCAGATATATTATTTGTCTCCTCATTAAGAACCATGTTATAAGAATTAGGTAAAGTTTTAATAAAGTGATGTACATGAGCCGCCTTTGCTGCTTCAATAACCTCATCATCTGTTGCATCAGGCTTACTATATTTAATATTATCTTTTATAGTTCCACTAAACAACCAAGTATCTTGAAGAACCATACCAAAATGTTTTCTCAAATCACCTTTATTAAAATCTTTTATATCATAACCATCTATTGTAATTTTTCCGCCATTCAAATCATAGAATCTCATTAACAATTTAACAAGAGTTGTTTTTCCAGCACCTGTTGGACCAACAATAGCAATTTTTTGTCCATCTTTTACTTCAGCATTAAAATCATTAATAACTACCTTATCTTCATTATATCCAAATTTAACATGTTCAAATTTAATATTACCTTTTAAACTTTCTACATCAGTTGGATTTGTTGTAACATCTTTTTCTTCTTCTTCATCTAAGAAACCTAAAACTCTTTCAACAGCAGCAATCATAGTTTGAATTTGAGTCATTATTTGAGCAATCTCACCAATAGGTCTAGTAAATTGCTTATTGTATTGAATAAATGATTGAATATCTCCAACTTGGATTTTACCTTGGATAGTAAAATATCCTCCTATAATCGCAACTGCAACATATCCTAAATTTCCAATAAAATTCATAACAGGATACATAAAACCACCCATAAATTGTGATTTCCAACCAACTGTATATAGCTTTTCATTTTTTTCTTTAAATTCTTTTAAAACTTCATCTTCTCTATTAAAAGCCTTTACTATAGATTGTCCACCATAAATTTCTTCAACTTGACCATTAACCTTACCTAAAATTTCTTGTTGAGCAGTAAAGTATTTTTGTGATTTACTAACAATCTTTTTAACAATAAAAGCCGAAATTGGTAATATAAGTAATGAAATCAATGTCATTTGAACATTAATTGAAAGCATCATTATAAGAATACCAACAACCGTACAAACAGCCGTAATAATCTCAGTAATACTTTGATTAAAGTTTTGTCCAAATGTATCTATATCATTTGTAAGGATTGATAAAACATCACCTTTACTTTGTTTATCAAAAAAGTTCATTGGTAATCTATGAATTTTCTTTGATAAGTCATCTCTCATTCTATATGTTAATTTTTGAGAAACATCAGTCATAACCAAACTTTGAATTAAAGAACATATAGCACTAATAATGTATAAACCAACAAGTATCATAATTATATTAAATATATAATCAAAATCTATGCCACCAACTCCAGAAATCTTTTTCACAATACCACTATAAATTTCTGTAGTAGCCTTTCCCAAAATCTTAGGTCCTACTATTGTAAATACAGTACCAGCTATCGCGAAAATGAAAACAATAATTAACTTCCATTTATATTCGCTTAAGTATTTACCTATTAATTTTTTTGTTGTTCCTTTAAAGTCCTTAGCTCTTTCAACAGCTTTAGCTCCACCAGGTCTTCCTGGGCCTCCATGACCAACTCTAGGTCCTTTTTGAAATTTTCTTTCACGCTTTTCGTCCATTATTTGTTCTCACTTCCTTTCTACTTTCTTTTTAATTCTTCTTCAGATAATTGAGATAAAGCAATTTGTCTATATGTCTCACAATTTTCCATCAACTCTTCATGAGTTCCTTTTCCAACTATCTTACCATCTTCTAGTGTAATTATTTGATCAGCATTTAACACTGTATTAATTCTTTGTGCAACTATAATAACCGTCTTATCTTTTGTAACTTTTGCTAGTTCTTCTCTTAGAACACAATCAGTTTTATAATCCAATGCTGAAAAACTATCATCAAAAATATAAATTTCAGGATCTGAAGCAATAGCTCTTGCTATTGATAATCTCTGTTTCTGTCCACCAGATACGTTAGTTCCACCTTGAGAAATATGAGTTTGATATTTTTCAGGTTTTGATTCAATAAACTCAGTAGCTTGAGCAATTTCAGCAGCCTTAATCATTCTTTCATCACTCATATTTTCATCTGCAAATTTTATATTAGACTCAATTGTTCCAGAGAATAATACACCTTTTTGAGGAACATATCCTATAATATCTCTCAAATCTTTTTGAGAAACATCTTTAATATTAACTCCATCAACACAAAGCTCTCCACCAGTTACATCGTAAAATCTTGGAATTAAATTGACTATTGTAGACTTACCACTACCAGTACTTCCTATAATAGCCGTTGTCTTTCCAGGTTCAGCCGTAAAATTAATATCAGTCAATATTTCCATATCAGCATCAGGATATCTGAAAGAAACATTTTTGAATTCCACTAAACCTTTCTTATCAGATTCAAATTTCTTTGTTTCATCTTTATCCTTTATACTTAAATCTTGATCTAAAATTTCATTAATTCTGTTAGCAGAAACTGCAGCTCTTGGAAGCATTATAGAAATCATTGAAACCATCAAGAAAGCCATAACAATTTGCATTGTATATTGAATAATAGCCATCATATCTCCAACTTGCATTACACCTGAATCAATATTTTTACTACCAAACCACACAATCATAAGTGAAATTCCATTCATTAAAAACATCAACAAAGGCATCATAAAAGACATTACTCTGTTAACAAAAATATTAACTTTAGTTAAATCAAGATTTGCTTTATCAAATCTTTCTTCTTCTGATTTCTCTTTATTAAAAGCTCTAATAACAGGTAATCCTGTTAAAATCTCTCTTGCAACAAGATTAATTTTATCAATTAAAACTTGCAACTTTTTAAACTTAGGCATTGCAACAATAAATAAAATTAAAACTACTGTTAAAATACATAAAATAGCAGAACCTATAATCCAAATCATTGAAGTACTACTCTTTGTAATAACTCTGATCAATCCACCAATACCCATAATAGGAGCAAATACAACCGTTCTAAATAACATTTGAATCATTCCTTGGATCTGCTGAATATCATTAGTACTTCTTGTTATAAGAGATGCTGTTGAAAATTCTCTAAACTCTTTATTAGAATATTTTAAAACTTTTTCAAAAACTTCTTCTCTTAAATATTTACCAAGTTTACAAGCCATTCCTGATGAGAAATACATTACCGTTACACCAGTAATCATTATTAAGAAAGCTACGCCTAACATTTGGAAACCAGCTTTCCAAATATAGCTTGATTGAATTTTATCTGTATCCATTCCAATAGCTGTATATTCAGCTTTAACTGCTGTAATTGCTGATTGACTTAACATACCTCCAACAGTATCTTCAATTTGTTTTCCAAAATTGTCTATCATTTGCTTACTTTGTTCTTCTGGCATTGCCTTAATAATATCTATCAAACTTGCATTTTGAAATGCAGATTGTACCTCAACTGGTAAAGCAGAAATAACATATTGTCTCATACTTTCTGACTTAGTTCCATCTTGTATTACATACATCATAACAAGAGGTTTAGCCATAACATCCTCAAGTCTTTCTTTATCCTCTTTAGAAATCTTTTTCAAAATATAAATATTTTCTTTTTCTAAAGCTGGATACTCTTTTACATACTTATTATAATCACTTTCTGACAAATCATCTTTAGATAATAATGTATACTTATCTAATATAAAATCATCTTCATCAGTTGCTAGTAAAATATTTTGTAATTCTTCTTCTCTAATTGCCTCTGGTGCACAAGATTCAACACCACCCTGTTGGATTCCAACATTAACTATTTTTGATGTATAATCTGGCAATGCAAGTTCGCCCATAGCTTGAACTACAAGTAGAATCATTACAATCAAAACAGATTTCCATGCTTTTCTTAGTTTTAATAAAACCTTAAACATACTATAATTCCTTTCTTTTAATTTTTATTTTATAATTCCATATCTTAAATAATCCAAATCTCTTTTAAAAGATTTTTTAGCATCTTGAGCCGAAGCACCATTTTGGTAATCAATAATGTTTTTAATCATCATACTTATAATAACATGAAAAACACTAGCTAATTCTTCCTCATCCTTCATCTTAAATTTAGATTTATCAATATGTTTTAATAAAACATTCTGATTCATTTTTTCAGGTAGTCTTTTTATATTGTTCATACATCCATATTTTTCTTGCATTCTTTTTATGTGTTCCATTACTTTTCTTTCTTTTTCTATCACGCACATTTTATCATCTGAAACTATTCTATTAAACATATCTTCAAATGCAAGCAAAATATCGCCATTAAAGTCATCCATTTTTTTGCAAAATTTTTCTTCTGTAGCCCTAAGATATTTCTTAATAATAAAATCAATTAAATCTTCTTTTGATTCAAAATATTGATAGAAACTTCCTCTAGGAATTCCAGCAGAAATAACAATGTTTTTTACTAAAACATTCCCATCTTTTGCTCTAAAAAATTCTTCTTTGGCAGCCTCCAATACCTTCTCCTGTTTTTCTTTTGGCAAATTATAAAAAGTATTTGTTGGCATCTTTCTCCCTCCTAAAAAAATATACATCCATATTATAAGTGACACCATGTCACTTGTCAACATTCGAATTTTACAATAGAAATATTAAATTAATATTAAATTCTACAAAATATTTATTTTTTAAAACAAAAAGAGAGCAATTAACTTTGCTCTCTTTAATATTTTATTTGGCATATTCTATTGCTCTAGTCTCACGAATTACATTAACTTTAATTTGTCCCGGATATTCCATTTCTGCTTCTACCTTTTTAGCAACATCTCTTGCTAAAACAACCATATTGTTATCAGAAATTTTATCTGGTTTAACCATTAATCTAATTTCTCTACCAGCTTGTATAGCAAAAGATTTATCAACACCATCAAAAGAATCAGCAATTTTTTCTAATTCCTGTAATCTCTTAATATATGTCTCTAAAGTTTCTCTTCTAGCACCAGGTCTTGATGCAGAAATAGCATCAGCAGCTTGTACTAAAACAGCTTCCAAACTCTTAGGTTCAACATCACCATGATGAGCTTCAACAGCATTAATAACTAAATCATTTTCTTTATAACGTTTTAATATATCAACACCAATCTCAACATGAGTACCTTCCATATCGTGATCCAAGGCTTTTCCAATATCATGTAACAATCCTGCTCTTCTAGCTAATTTTGGATTTAATCCTAATTCCTCAGCCATAATTCTTGCAAGATTTGATACTTCAATAGAATGATTTAATACATTTTGACCATAACTTGTTCTGTATTTTAATTTTCCAAGAAGTTTAACAACATCTGGGTGTAAGCCATTTACACCAGTCTCTAAAACTGCTCTTTCTCCTTCTTCTTTAATGATTGCTTCAACTTCTTCTTTAGCCTTTTCAACCATTTCTTCAATCTTAGCAGGATGAATTCTTCCGTCTTCTAATAATTTCTCCAAAGCAATTCTAGCTACTTCTCTTCTTAGAGGATCAAATCCTGATATAATAACAGCTTCAGGTGTATCATCAATAATTAAATCAATACCTGTCAACGTTTCAAGAGTTTTAATATTTCTTCCTTCTCTACCTATAATTCTACCTTTCATTTCATCATTTGGTAATGAAACAACAGATACTGTAGTTTCAGAAGTATGATCAGCTGCACATTTTTGAATAGCATAGCAAACCATTTCTTTAGCCATCTTTGAAGAATCTTCTTTATACTTGTTTTCTAAATCTCTAATCATTTGAGCTTTCTCTGGAACAATTTCATTTTCTAAAGAATCTAATAATTGTTTCTTAGCTTCATCAACAGTCAATCCTGAAATACGTTGTAATTCAGCAAGTTCTTCTGCCTTTGCATCCTCCAACTCTTTTCTAATTTCATCACTTTCAACCATTTTTCTATCTAAGTCTTTTTCTTTATCTTCTAAAGATTGCACTCTTCTATCAAGATTCTCTTCTTTTTGAATCAATCTCTTTTCTTGTTGTCCTACTTCTGCTCTCCTCTCTTTAATCTCCTGATCTAAATCATTTCTAAGCTTAAGCATTTCCTCCTTAGCTTTAAAAATCTCTTCCCTTTTAGTATTTTCCGCTTCTATTTTTACATTTTCAAGTAATCTTTTAGCTTCATTTTCAGCACTTTGAATTTTAGATTCAGCAATTCTTTTTCTTATAGTAATTCCTAAAGGTATGAATATTGCTGCTGAGATTAAAAGAGTAATTATAACAATAAGTACTTCACTCATTCATAATCAACCTCTTTTCTTATTAAATTTTCAATGTTCATTAAATATATAAATTTTACAACATAAATAAATTTTATATTTTAATAATTACCATATATATTTTATATGGATTACATAAATTTGTCAAGTAAACAAACAGAATAGAATTATAAAAAAATATTCCATTTGTTACCACAAGCAAGCAAAAACCACAATCACTTAATTTGACTGTGGTTCACTATTTTTATAAAAACTCTGGAATTCTATCAACACTATCCCCAAAAGGATTTTCATTTGCAAAAACAAATTTTGATTTCATTTCTTCTTTAAATCTTTTTACTGCTTCAGCATCCTTAGTTAAAATAATACTACAATATTTCTCGCCATATTCATTTAATGTATTAATAGCTTCATCAACTGGCATATCATCATATACTTCTGCTTCTATTCCATTTTCAAAACAATAATTAAAAATCTCTCTTGACAATTCATAAAAATCATCATCTTCACAGTAGATATCAATTATTCCAAATGGAACATACTCAATATCAATACCATTTATATGCTTACAAATTGTATATATGTTCTTATCCCCAACACAATACATTTTATCAATAAATTCCAAACTTTCTTCAACATCTTCTACATTCTCATAATTATTTAAAGTAACTACATCATATATTCTATACTCTTTTAATATCTCTATAAATAATGTAACAATCAATTTATTAACACCATAGCACATATTATCAATAAGTAAATTCATTAATTGACAATTAAGCAAACCTTGTAAACAAAGTTCAATAGTAACTGATGGATCACCATAATAAGCAACCAATAAATTTCTAGTTTCTTTTATAACAACTTCTTTTTCTCTATACTCATCAATCACTTTTACCAATTTTTCTGGATATACAACTTTTTTACTATACTTATAATCAAGTTCATTTAGTTTTTCAATTTCTTTTTTATTCTCATTAATTTCACTTTTTAAATCTCTACAAATCTTTTTAAATACATCATTAGATATTCTCAAATCTTTGCTTTTCGACAATACTTCCATTATTTCCTTTTAACCTCTTAGCTTTCTAGAATTCACAATCTTCTTAATTTCTAAATCAATTCTATCAATTTCATCTTTTGTTCTTCTTGTATCTTCTTTATATCCACATGCTTCAGAAAGTTTTTCGCCCCAACCTTTAGTATGCCAAAAACTTTCAAGCCTTCCTTGTAATTTTAGATAATTAGCAATAGCTGCTACAGGTATATCGCCATCAATTACCAAATCATCCTTTATATCTTCAAACTCCTCAATAGGCATACTTAACATTTTAGTTGCTCTTGCATAATCTGGTCTATCTTTCTTAAACATCTTTTCAAGAATAATTGTACCATTTCCCACATTAGGCAATTTAAAAATCATCATACCTTGATCTAGCATTTCATAAGAATACTCTGGATCAAGTAACTTTATTAATGTCCACCTATTAAGTGGATCAGAAACATATTCTCTTCTTGAAGATACATCTTTTCCTTCCTTCACATCACTTACTCTACGTCTTCCAGAACTACCACCAACCTTAACATTCTTATAAGTAAGTCTCATTGCCTCCAAACCTTCTTCTTTAGCAACTTCTCTTAATTCCTTTTGCTCTTCTGTTAAAGTCTCATCTTCATCAGCAAATGTTGTATAAAAAATTCCCCATTTTGTATTTTTAGATATTCTAGGATCTTTTAAAATATCTAATACACAATCATAATTTCCATCAGTACAAATTTCTTTAACATCAGCTGGTTTCAACTTACCATCCCTCATCATCTTCATAATCAAAGGATTTCCAGCCCATTCTTCAATAGATTTCAATGATATCAAATGCTCTTCATACCATTTAACCAAATCCGAATCCTCAAACTCACCATCTGATGCTTCAATAATTCTCTCACCTTCAAGATATCTGCTATCTTTATCTTTTCTACTTAAGAAAACCATTCTATAAAGTGCCGCATATCTACCATATTCATCATCAGCATTTTTATATAAGGATATCAATTTTTCTGGCGAAACAACAACTTCTAACTTTTTCTTTTCTTCATCATCCATTTCTGAAAAAGCATCTAGTTCCATTTTTCCAGCTAAATAATATTCTACCATTTCTTCATCAGATACAATACCGTTTTTTCTTAAAGAACCTAATAACTCCTCATCAATTACATCACATTGATCTATAAAATCAGTTACAAGCCCCTTATCTAATAAATTATCATCAATTAAAGTTCTAACATCTGCAGAATTTACCAATCCATTTTTTATCAAACTCATTACACTATATCTACTTGCCAATTTATTTCTAACTAAATAATCGAAAACACCTTCAGTATTTCCAAGTTCCATAATATCTTCTGGAGACAGTGTAATAATCTTTTGGAAAATTTCTGGATCCATACTCAAAATACTTTTTGGATCAGATGACAACTCATCCAAGATTTTCTCTTCTTCGTTAGTAGATACATAATGTCCATCTGAACAAATTCTAGCACAAGCCTTTCTCAATTCTCTAAAAGAATAATTTTGCTTAGAACCACCATTATTTGAAATTATTCCACTTACAGAAGTTGAACGAGCTCTTATTGATTCTTCTAAAATCTTCATAAGCTCTGCAAAATCCTTGTTTTGCTCAGGACTTAATTTTGCTGTCTCTAAATACTCATTAGCTCTATATGCTGCAATTAAAAATAAAGGATCCAACTCAAAACAATCCGGATATTTTTCAAGCATACTAGGAAGTCTTTGATAAAACACTCCTAAGTCCATATTCTCAAGTTCTTTTCTCTTATTATTTACTAAACCTTCTAATTTTGTGCCTGAATTTTCCTTTAACAATTCCATTCTCTCTTGAATTGATAAGTCATACAATTCAGCAACCGCATCTATTAAACCAAGTTTAACAATAATATCATTTAAACTATCATTCTTACCATAAAATCTCTTCATTTCTGTTGTACTATGTAAAGTAAACAAACTATGCAAATTTATTTTCTCACTTAATTCTTCAATTCTTTGCTCATTTTTACTTTTCTTATCAGTTTTATCTTTGCCAATCAATTCAGCAGCAGTTACTCTCTTAATCTCATCATTAACCATAGTAACCCTGTTATTAGGTTCAAAATAAGCATAATCAGAATGTTCCAAAGCTTGTTTACAATTATCCATTATAGTTGGAAATCTCCCAGTCTTTGAAAGCAAACCTTCTTCAAGCAAAGTCTTTAATGTAAAAAATGCATACGCCTCTCTATCAACATATTTAAAATTATCTTTTACAAATTTCTCTACACGCCATTTTCTTTCATCATCATTACCACTTAATCGCATCAACTGAGTAAATTCATCATAAATACCTTGGTCATGAATAATATCTCTCATATACTTCACATTTAATACTATCCCAAACTCCTTATGAAATTCATCATAGCTCATTTTATTAATATTTTTCATAAATCTCCTCCAAACATTAATATTATAGCATATTATGTTAACACAATCAATATGTAAACACATTAAACGCCGAATTTGTAAGCCTTTCACACATATTCTATATAGCAATCATTCCTAACATATAATTATCACTTCAGCATACCTGTAAGTTTATCATTAAAGTAAAAAAATACTTAGAGCACAACGCCCTAAGTATCTTAAAATATATCAATTATAACTACGCCCTTGGATGAGCTTTATGATAAACATTCTTCAAACTCTCATCTTGAAACTTCATATAAATTTGAGTAGAAGAAATATCTGAATGACCAAGCATCATTTGAATAGACTTCAAATCAGCACCATTTTGTAATAAATGTGTTGCAAAAGAATGTCTCAAAACATGAGGAGTAATATCCTTTGTGATATGAGCCTGCTCTTTATAATATTTTATAATCTTCCAAAATCCTTGTCTTGTCAATCTCTTACCATTAACATTAACAAACAAAGCTTTCTCATTTTCATTTTTAATCATAACAGGTCTTGCATCTTTTACATACTCATCTAAAGCCTTCAAAGAAAGATTTCCTAAAGGAATATTTCTTTTCTTAACTCCATTAGCACATGTAACAAATGCTTTTTCAAAATTAACATCCTCTAAATTCAAAGAAATAATTTCAGTAACCCTCATACCAGTTGCATAAGCAAATTCAAGCATTGCCTTATCTCTTATTCCCTTTAAATCAACATTTTTTGGTTGTTCTAACAAAAGTTCAACTTCATCTGAAGATAATATACTAGGAGCTTTCTTCTCAATTTTAGGAGATTGCATTCCCTCTGTTGGATCTTTTCTAACCTTTTTTGAACGTAACAAAAATTGATAAAAAGATCTAATAGAAGCAAGATTTCTAGAAATTGTAGAAGTTTTCTTTCCTATCTTTTTTAAATATTCAATATACTCTTTTATCTCTTGTTGATCTAATTTTGAATACATTAATCTTTCGTCATCTAAGTATTCTTGAAATTGAATGATATCTCTTCTGTATGATTGCAAAGTATTTGCAGACAATTTTTTATCATTCTCTAAAAATTCTAAGAAAAGTTTAATTTGTTTTTCCATTTATTGTCCCCCATCCAAAATATTATCTTCTTTCAATCTATATTAAATATAAGATTATTTCATAACGTTAAAAAATAACTTATGTAAATCGTATAAATAATTTACATAACTTATTTATGTATTATGTTATATCAAAAGTATGCTGAAAAGTAAATACCTTTATAGATATTTTTTAAATAAATACAAAAAATTTGTCGAAACATAGGTTTCAAAAAGTGACGACATTATGACAATCGATGATGCTATCAAAACAAATATTAAATATTTAAAAATTTCAAACCTTATATTCATCTTTTTATTTGCAAAAAAACTCTTTACAAAATTAACACCAGCCACCAATACTACAAATATTGAAACCATATACATTATATTATGTATCAACATAGAATTACAAATGAAAATAATGGCTGTTTTGGTATTCTGTGTAGCAAAAATAGCCGAAATTGTATACCCAATAGAAAACGCTTTTTTAGCAATAATCCAATACACAAACGGAATTCCAATAACAGTAGAAGCTAAAAAAACTATAAATACAAAATCCTTAAAATTTCTTTTTAAAGAATTATTAAACACATCATTTTTATTATCATAATCATTACTTTTCACAATACTAATTTTCGAATTAATAAAATTTCTAATCTCTTCTTGTTCAAGACTATTAGAATTATTTATTACAAAAATAGAAACAACAACTCCAATTGTAAAAACGCAAAACAATTTCAAATATTCAATTATATTATTAGAAAAATAATATTTTATATATTGCCTCATTCGCTCCTCCTTTTCCAACTCTATTCAAGTAAGAAACATTTTATGTCATAATATTTTTCCAATTTAAATTATAGCTTTCATAACAAAATCATTCTAAATATTAACAAAAAAATAAACCTTCTACGTTAAACTAATTATCTAACATAGAAGATTTATTTAAAATTTCCTTATTTATTTTTAGTTATCTTAGCTAATCTCTCTGCATTTTCTTTTTGCTTATCTAAAGGTAACCATGCAAATTCAGAACACACCTCTTCACCAAACATTGTAGTATTATCTTTTTTATCTTCCATAAACAACACTCTCCTTCAAGAATATTGTTTCAAAATTATCAATAAATATGCAAAACACCCCTTCCATAGAAGGGGTGCAATGAGAGTTTACATTGCCATGCAGACATATCTGCTATTTTTAGTAACAACTTCGCAAAAGCCATTTCCAATCAAGGAAACACCTAAAACTTTGCTGGTTCTTCTAGCATCTCTGCTAAGTTCTCCAGCTTTAAGCTTTAATTCCATGCAGGAAAAAACTTCTCCAACAACAGGAATTTCGATCAGCTGAGCAAAACGAATTTGCTCGTTATTACTTTCCAGCACCTTCACAAAATATTCTGACCCATTAGTCTCTACTTTGTAAAAGCCTTCGTCAAGCATCTGCACATTCCGTACCGTAGAAGTATTTACAGGAACTAAATCCGTAGAAACACCTCTCTGATACTCAATCCTGCAACATTGCATTCTCTTTCCTTCAACAGGCAACAGCATTGCATATGCAAAATAGCTTTTTCTTTCTTTTGATCCTTCTCTCATTCTTTCATCCTCCAAAAATTTTTACTGCGTCGTTAATAATTACTGTAAACACGAGGTCTACAAGAATTAGCTAAAAGCCATTCATAGTTACATTATACCACAATTTACATAAAATCTCAAATTTTAAGAAACTCCCTTATTACATCCACAATTAATTTTCCATGTGCATTCATCTTTACATCTGTTAATATTTTAGAATCTTTTAACTCTTCAACTGTCTTTGGCATTAATCGTATAATTTTACTTAACTCATCATTCGTAAAAACATAATAAGCAGGAATATTTTTTTCAGCAACTCTTTTCTTCCTAAACTCCACCAATTTATTTTTTAACAACTCATAATCAAATAATTCAACATTACTGTCTTCTTTAACATTCTCAATTTTTTCACTTACACCATATATCTCATCTCTTTTAACATTCAAACCTAAAAAATATCTAGCCCATTCTTCCATCTCTTTTTTATTATCCCACAACTCTTTATCACTATGATCACGATCATATTCAAGTTTTTGTATCAATGCATCAGATTTAATAATATTAAATTTCATTTCTTTAGGTGCATATCTTGTATTTAGTATATTCTCTCCGTTTGCCGCTACTACTAATACTCTATGTAAATCATCAAAGTTTTTTTCAAACAAGAAACTTTTGAGTTTGCCTTTCTCCTTAAGCCATATCTTCTTATAAACATCTCTTTGAGCCATTACTTGTCTATATGGAGATTCAAGTCCCTTCCTTACCTTATGACCATTATAAGAATATTCTCTAATAAAATCTCCCTTTTCAGTAACTGTAATATTACCAATTAAATTTTTGCACTCTATAAAATAACACGCCCATGGAGTTATAACAATAAAATCAATTTGAGCTTTTAAATCTTCGTAAACTAAATTCACATCATGTAAAACAAACATTCCAATATTAGACTTTTTAAGTTGATACAATATTTCTTTTTCACCTTCCAGCCCTCTTTTAGCCATAAATAACTGTTGACTGGTATTTTTTCCTTCTACTTTCTCCAAATAATTAATTTTTCTTTCAAGTGAACAATCCTCTTTTAAAACTATTGTATCTCTAAATTTATCAAATAACTCTAATATTCCCATATGAACACCTCCGCAAATATTTACTTGCATTTGTACTAACAGTTCTTTATAAGAACTGGATTAATAAGAAACTACATAAATAATAAAAACTCACATCTGTTCTTTGCAAGGTAGATGTGAGTTTACTCAATTTATCAGGCAAAACCACGTTTGTGGAATTGTCATTTCCTATATTTATTATACACAGATTATATGAAAAAGTCAAATAAAATTCTTATTTTCTAAAGAAATTTATGATTCTTCTCCAGATTTTCTTATACCACTTCATATCTTCTATCTTTACTAATGATATTTCTTGTTTGTTTTCTGGAATATCTACTAAAGAACTCTTATGATTGTTAATAAAGATGTTATTTGAATTATACTTTTCTTTCTTCTTTTCTTCTAACTTAATTCTATCATAATTCTGTTTTGCAATAATTTTATTTCTCTGCAGTTCAGTTGCCCAATAATCTCTAAATAGGAGTATTATAATTCCTTTTGTAATATTTGAAACTTTTTGTTCTTCTAGTGTCTTGCTTGGATCATAATTAAATTTATACTCACTATTTGCATTTGTCTCAAACAATTCGATTTTAGTTTTTGGTATTTTATTATAATCTTCTATTGGAATATGTTTTAATATTTCTAATACTTCACTATATGCTACTGCATATTTATTATCCACCATATTACTAATCTCCTATATTTTGTGAATTATTTTCTCCTTCTCTCTGTTCGATAATCGCTCTTTCTTGCTTGGCTTGTGCTTGTTCTATATCATCTAATACTGTTAAATCTGGTACACCTTTTATAGATTCCTGTACCAATTTTTGCGTAGATTTTTGCCTCTCAATGGTTCTATCTGTATATCCTAATTTTCCTGCAATTCCATTAAAGAATTCTGCTTCTTCTCCTAATATATCAACAAATTCTGCTACTACTGTATCAACATAGGCTTGACTGTTAGGGTTTCCACCCACTAATAATGTTTTTAAATGATTTTGTTCATCTTGAGTTAGTTCTCTTTTTTGCCAAAGATTAGACTTCCTTACTGCATCTATTTGAGCTTTTGACAAATTCAATTTTCCAGCTACATTAGGCATACTTCTATAAAATTGTGACTTCCTAGTTTGTCCACTTTGCACTCTATCTGCATAATCTGCTATATAATGCAAACCATCAACTTTACTCCCGTTATCTAATAAAACTGTTCTTGATTCTAAATCTTTTTTTAATATACTTGAATGCATTAAAAAATCTGCATAGGTTTGTCCTTGACCTCTTTCTCCTAATGAAACATCTCTTGATTCTATAACTCTTTTTGCTATTTCTACATACTCAGGATACTTTTCTTCATCTATATCCATTACTTCTGGGTCAATTGCTCTTATCATTGCTCTTGCTGTTCCTTCAACAAATCCTTCTGTTATTATATTATGCATTCTAGTTTCTCCATTAGGCAATACTTCTCTTGTTGTAAGTCCTGATGAAAAACAATACTCTGTTACTAATTGTTTCTTCTCTAGTCCGAAATCCACCTCACCTAATGGTCTAAAATTTCCACTTCTATCTTGAAAATATCTTTTTCTATTACCTTGTGAATCTCTTTGTGTACTTATTATGTACTGTGGTTCTTGAATACTTCCAATGTTTTCTGATGTAACATAACTATTTATTTTTTCATAATTTCTATAAGTTTTTCCGTCTTCACTTTGATATTCATAATCAATAGTAGGACTTGTAGTGTCAATAACTTCTTTCTCTGAATTATGAGTCCATTCGTGAAATGCAGTTTGCCTTAAATTAGTTAATAAAGATTGACCTTTACTTAAATCACTAAAATCTATACCATCAATCTTCATATCTACAGGATTACCGTTTTCATCTTTTGCAAATCCTTTTATTATTCCTCTTTCATATATAAAAACAGCACCTGTAAAATTTCCATCTTTAAAATAGTCCAAATGTTGTGCTCCAGCATTCATTACCATTCTATATAACTTTGAAGTAACTGGTATAGCAGTAGGATCATCAAAACTTTTTCCATATAGGCATTCATCATCCATACCTGGAACAGGATTTCCAATTCTAAATTTCTTAACACCGTCAACCAGTTTATCTAACATAGTTTCAAAAGAGACTTTACCATCTGTAATTCTTTCACTTGCCAAACAGTATTCATAGGCTAATAATTGTGATATATCTATACTTTCTCTAGAATTTTCACTTACTAAATCTATTGTAGTATCCCAATTACCATTTGTTTGTTCTATTTTCTTCTTTACTAATTCAAATCTTTCTGTATCTGTTTCATGATAAGTAGCTAATAATTCTTGTACCTTCTCTTTAAATTCTTGATATTTAGTTTGAGTTATACTATCTAATTCATCTAAATATATTTCCATTATTTCCTCCAAATTTAAATATATTATATCAATTATAATTATTTTTTACAATAAAAATGCCAATATTTGAAAATAAAATAGGATGTAGGGAACACACTTCATTCTCTACATGACTATCTAATCTTTGTCAAGTATTTTTTTATAAATTCATTATATTATTTTTTTGTATGGCAAACAAGCGAAAACGATATATTTTTTAAAAAATTGTATCTTTTTCACTTTTTTTATGATAAAATTCAATTATGATTAATTTTCTAAGAATTGTTTATTATTTTTACACATTGAATATAACATTCTTAGAATTTTTGTAGAACAAGCAGTTAGGCTTTCGTAGTAGTGTTTGCCTTCTGCTTTTTTATTTTGGTAATAAATATATACTGGATGCTCTGGATAATTTGAAGCACCTAGTTTTACTACCATTTGACTACAATTAAATAATATATATCGTTCATATTTGTTTTCTCTTTTTGATATTGCTCCTTTCACATTTATACTTTTTCCAGACTGCTTTATTGTTGGATCAAGTCCACAAAAAGCTATTATTTCTTTCGGACTATCGAATCTTGTTATATCTCCTAATTCTCCAAGTATCTCTGCTGTTAGTGTATCTCCAATTCCATAAAGTGAATTTATTATTTTGTAATATGGAGATTGTTTTGCTGTTTCTATCATTTTTCCTCTTAATTCATTTATGATATTGTTATTATTCTGTACTATTTTAGCCATATATGAAAGATTTTTTACATCTTCGTGTTCTTTATCAACTCCAGGATAAGAATTGATTGAAGCTGTCTTTATTGTTGTAGCTAGCTTTTTATAAAAGTTTAAATTTCTTCCATTAGTCTTGTATAAATTATTATACAGTGCATCAATTCGCTTCTCTTTTACTATCTCTGCATGTGGAAATTCTTTAATAAAGTTTAATGCTGTATCATCATAAATTCTTGTTGATTTAAAGATTTTCTCTAGCTCTGGAAAACATATATTTATTAATCTTTTATATCTATTTTTACAACTTACATTGTTTTGTAATAGATAAAAATATTGTCTTGTCATTGCTTTTAAATTAGCATATAAATCCTTTTTAGATAAATTGTGATATTCTACTTCATTTACAAAAAACAACTTTGCTAATCTATAACAATCCTTTTTATCCGTTTTAGTTTTTCTAATAGTATCATAATTGTTTTTAGTAGTTAAACTATTAATAACTAAGGTGTTAAATCCATTTTCTTTAAAATATCTTTCTACTGGTAAATGATATGTACCTGTTGATTCCATAAATACTGTTAGATTTTGTGGATTAATTTCTTTTATTTCTTCTTTTACTTTTTCGAAATCCTCTAAATTATGATTTATTTCTTTCGTATCAATAAATATCTCTCCATCACTATTCATAAGCATTATCATACTTTTATTTTTAGCAACATCTACACTTAATACTGTTTTCAAAATTATTCACCTACTTTCTTTTTGAACTTAAGTCTTTTACCTCTACTATTATTTCATCATGCTTGTTATATAGAGTCTATTGCCCTCACTATCTAAAACTAAATTAATAATAGGAATAAAAGCCGAACTGTCAATTTGGTAGATTCTAAGACCTCTGTAATTTGATGTTCTAGCTTAAATTCTTTGTAAATAATTTTACAACCAAAAAAATTTGATGTAAACTCATTTATTTACATCTAACAGTATACATGTAAGTTGTCGCTGAGATTAAATCTCAATCATTATTCAAAAAATTCATTACTAAATCTATAATTACATCTTTTTCTTTTGGATTAGATTCTGCTATTAATAGTGTTAATGCTGCTAAAGTATTATTATCTATTGTTTGCTTTCCATCTTTATATAATATTCCATAAAAATTTAAGAAGTATATAAACAATGTTGCTGCAATTCTTTTATTTCCATCTGCAAATACATGGTTCTTTACTATTAAATATAAGAAATTGGCTCCTTTTTCTTCTATACTTTTGTATATATCTTGTCCACCAAAACTTTGATAAATATTGCCTATAATTGATTCTAATCCTTTATCTCTTTCTACTGCAAATAATGAACTTTCTTCATTAAATCTAAGTTTATTTATTACTTCTATACATTTTTTGTATTCAATTTTTCTTTCATCTATATTTCCATCTATTTTCTTTAAAGTTCTATGGTCATAGTCATCAAGTAAATCAAGAGCTTTTGAGTAATCTCCAATTACTTTTAATATCTCTTTTGCATCATTTCCTTCCAATCTTTCATCAATACGATTTGCAATATCTATTAACTTTATTGTCTTTTCTAAATATTCTAATCTTCTTTGATTTACTGCATATCCTTTTAATGTATATTCTTTTATAACTTTATTCGCCCACCTTCTAAAGATAATGCCTTTATTTGATTTTACTCTATATCCAACACTTAATATCATATCTAAATTATAATATTCAACTTGATAAGTTTTTCCATCTGAAGCAGTTGTCGCAAATTTTGCGACAACTGAATTATCTTCTAATAGTTCTTCCTTCAAAGCATTATTAATATGTTTTCCTATGGTTTTTATATCTCTACCAAATAGTTCTGATAATTGAGATCTATTTAGCCATACTGTTTCATCTTTTAAATTTACTTCTAATTTTACACCTTGATTTTCAAATAAAATAATCTCATTCTTATTTTCTTCCATCAACATACCTCCATTTTTTACAAGTTTTGGTACAATAAATCTAATTCTCCTATATGAACTCAATTTGTTTTACAATAAATTTCATATCTTCTATTGCTTTTTCTATATTCATCATTCCATTTCCAATAGGATAGTAAACTGGATACACTTTATATTCTTTTCCTGCAATTATTTTAAGAAAATTTTGTTTTCTGCATTGTGATACAGAAATATTTTGATTTAATACAATAGAACTAACTTGATTTCCTAATGTTATAATGATTTTTGGATCAATTATTTCTATCTCTTTGCATAATAAGTCTAAATATTCACTATAAACAGAATTTGGTAATATTCTTGCATCTACTTGTGTACACTTTCCTAAATTAGTTATGAAATAATTATGTTTTTCTACATTTTCATATACTAAATCTGCGAATTTTTCATCCCATTTTTGAGGTTTCTTCGCCATAATATTCTCATATATTTCCTCATCAAGTAATCCTATTCTATAAAATAATTTCCATATATTTTTAGTTCCTATCCATGGAGACCTTCTTCCTCTCCAATTAGGCGATGATGCAATATTTCTACCTGTTGGATTCATAAAAACAAAGCAAATATCTGGATTATTGATACATCCACCATTATATATAGATGTTAATTCTTTTGCTCCATATTTTATTTGTAATTTATCATATTCAACTTTTAAATCTTCTAATTGCATAATTTATTACTCCTACTTAATACAATTATTTACTATAAAATCAATAACATCATCTTCTTTATAGTTCTTTGTATTTCTATTCCTGTCTTCTTCTGTTAAATCAACAAAATATTTATTACATTCTGGCATAATTGACATTGAGTCCAATGGATAACCAGGATTTCTTTTTTCACATGGTTTGTCAACAAAATAGAAATGGCTTTTACTCCAACTATATTCTTTTGGTTCTTTTCCATCATATATTACCATTCCATATACCCATTTAGCTGTTAGCTTTCCACCATATTCTTTAACTAAATTTGAATAATACTTAATCATTTCATCATCATTTAACTCTTTTCCATTTACTCTTCTTACATGAGTTCCTGGTTGCTTTTCTTCTGGTAACTCTTCTATATATAAATTATTATCCATTCCTATAGTTGTAATTTTCGTTTCGTCATAATAGGCTTTCGCTTTTATATAAGCATTCTCTATAGCATTCTTTCCCGTTTCTTCTGGCTTTAGATTTATTCCTAAATCTTTAATAGTTAATACTTCTATATTATTTTCTTTTAGTTTTTCTGTATATCTTTTTATTTTTGCTGGATTCGTTGTTGCAAATAGTACCTTCATTTATTTGACCTCCTTAAAACCATTTCTACTCCATAACCATAATGGAGTATGTATATCAATAGGGTTATACTTAGTTTCTCTAAATAGTTCATCCCATCTATTAACTACTATAAGTTGCACATCATTTTTATTTAATTCTTCATTAGTTATTAAACCTAATCTACGTGTTGCTTGAATTACATGTGTATCTGGTGCAACGGTTAAATGATTTATATTTTTATATTTTCTGTCTGTATATTGATATATTACATATAGCCAATAGTTACATATTTTTGTTCCAGATAAATATGGAAATTTCTTTTTATTTTCTTTTTGGATAAAGTCTTTTATCTTATCAACATCATTATCTAATGAGTTAAATAATTTTCTAATATCTCCATCATATAATTCTACAAATGTTTTGCACAGAGCTAACCATATTTCAGTTTGCTTTTGTTTTTGTAGTGCTATTTTGTATTTTATAAGTGCATATTGCACTTCTTCAAAAGATTTCTCTAAACATATTTTAGGATTAAATACAAAGTTAGTTTCTTTATCATTATATGTATTTAATGCACTTTCCCATAATTTATATGAGTTTCTTTGATAGTTCAATGCCATAGGTAATGTAAAATAAATATAATTTTCTAACGAAGATTTATCTAAATGTGGATTTGCATCTTCTGGCATAACTTCGCCACCAAGACTACCTTTCTTCCACATATTATATAAAATATCTACTTTTTTTAATACTTCTTCTTTATTATACATATTGCACCTCAATAATTGTTTTTTAGGATTATTATAATAGCATAAAAACTAATACTTATCAATAAAATTAAAACACATTTTCTTTGTTTTAAAATACAAATTCAATTTAGTTTAAAGTCTATGTAATATATTTTCTATGTGAATTTTTTACATTATTTTGATTTACCATTGCATATTCCATTGTAGTATCTATTTTTATATGTCCTAATAATTTTTGTACTTGTTCAACTGGCATTCCTTTATCAATAGCCATAGTCGCCATTGTTCTTCTGAATTTATGTGGATGTACTTTGTTTATATTTGCTTCTTTTCCTAAATTTCTAATGGCTATTTCAATTCCTGATATTCCTAATCTGTTATATGGTTTTATAAGAGATACAAATAATGCCTCATTATTATCAGTTCTCGTTTCCAAATATTTCTTTATATACATTTTACTTTTAGCACTAAAATAGACTTCTCTTTCACTATTCCCTTTTCCTAAAACAATACAACTTCTTTCTTGAAAGTTCATATCTGATATATTTAATCTAGTAAGTTCTCCGACTCTCATACCCGTTGATATTAATAGTTCTAATATTGCTAAATCTCTTACATTTGAGCAAGTATCTCTTAATTTTTCTAAATTTTCATCTGTTAATGTTTCTTTAACTTTTTTAGTTGTTTTTACTTTGTGAATCCTTCTAACTGGACTTTTGACAATATAATCTTCGTTTTCTAACCAAGCAAAGAAACTTGATAATGTTCTTCTTATATTATCAATTGTAACCATACCAGCAGTTGAATTGTTTTTATAATTTGATAAATAATTTCTTAATGTTTCTGTTGTAATTTCATTTATTGGAAGATTTACAGTATCTAGCATTTTTGTTATATTATCTTTATAATATTTTAATGTTCTAACTGAACAGCCTTCAATTTCTTTTGACGATATGAATTTATTTAATATCTCTTCATTGTTCTTTTGTATTTCTTGTTTTTGGTTTTGTTCTAATACTTCAATGTGATAATTTAAACATATTTCTGTAAGTATCTCTTTTAATTTTATTCTTTGGTTATTGTCTAAAAATCCTCCTGTTGTATCAATTACTTTTTCAACAAACAATTCTCTCATGACAATTACCTCCTTACATTTTTCCTTAATTTACAATATATAGAAGTCTACCTATATTATACAATATTAAATTGACATAATAAAAGATGAGCATATTTTATATACCCACCTCAAAAATTTATAATTTTTTTATTTAAATTTCAAAACTCAACCTCAGCGACAACTTACTATTTGACAAACTAATTATATCATACACACTTTCAAAATTATACTGAAAAATAAAAAGTAATTTGTATTCATTTATATCAAATATAAACTCTTGTAATTTTCTATCGTTTTATAAAATTAAATTAAGTTCATTAGTTTTATTAATCTTCAATACTTTAAATTCTTTTTATTTGCTTTCATTATTTTTTATCACTATTTATTGATATTTATTGTTAGTCCAGCATTAGTTTTTTATTATATATTTTTAAAGTTCCTGTATCTATTGGTATTACTATGTTATATAGATTTTATTTAGTCCAGCACAAGTCCAGCATTAACAAATAACGATGAAAAGTGATGAAAGGTTTTGAAAAGTGATAAAAGCCTTTATTTTCTAAGAATATATCCATTTTCACTTACAGTACCAAGAGCTATAGCACAACTGGACTTACTCTCTTTATTAAAATCCCGTAAATCTTACAGGCAAAAGAAAAAGCCGAGATTTATATATCTCGACTTTTGGTGCGGATGAGAGGACTTGAACCCCCACGGTCTCCCACTAGATCCTAAGTCTAGCGCGTCTGCCAGTTCCGCCACATCCGCATCTCACTGACAAGAATTATATTAACACAAAAATATAATTCTTGTCAACTCCTTTTGAAATTTTTCTTCATAAAATTTGTACAATACTAAAAATTTTCCAAGCCACACCTATAGTTCCCAAAATAACTATTACTTCTCCTGCCTCTCAGATTATTCACACATAATATCATAATAATTGCAGAACTCATATCCCTCACTTTGGTACTTCTCAATAAGTTGAGGTAAAAACTCTACAGTTACTTTCTTATCACCCGCATCATGCATCAATACTACTAAATTATCATCACCCTCTGCTGTTTGATTTAGCTCATTCCACATAGCCTCAATAGTAGTACTTCCGGCAGCATCACCAGTCAAGCAATTCCAGTTTGTATGAGTAATTTGATTTTGTTTTAACAATTCTATAGCTTCTCTCTTAACAGCATCATATGGGCCACCTGACGAACCACCAGGAAATCTAAATAAATGTGGATTATAGTTTGGTACACCAATAGCTTTTCTAATTTCTTCTAAAGTTTTATTATATTCATCTAACGTTGCTTGCGCAGAAGAATACACTTGGCTATATTTATGCGTATATCCATGAACTGCTATAAAATGTCCCTCATCATACGCTCTTTTTACAAGTTCGGGCTTTGTAACAACATTTGAACCTAACACAAAAAATGTAGCTTTTACATTATATTTTTTTAAAATATCTAACACTTCAGGTGTACGTGCTGATGGCCCATCATCAAATGTTAAATACACCTTTTTACTTTTTTCAAAATAAACATTAACAACTTTTTTAGCAATTTCATCACTATACTGTGGCAATTGTGATTCCATAGCAGCATTTATATCATGCTTTGGAAATTTAGAAGTAACTTGAGGTGTTGGTGTTACCTCAGGTTCTGGTTCTGGAGTTTCTTCTACCTCCGGAGATTCTGAAGGAGTTACAGATGGTTCAACATTTTCAGTCGTTCCTTTACCAATAGTTTTCGCACCGCCAATCTCCGTCATTCCTTGATTATCCATATCATTTTTTATCATTTTATATGCCAATGTTCCAGTAAAAACAATTATTCCAATTGTAATAAGAGCAATAACCACACAAAAAATAATTAATTGTTTATTTTTTATCTCTGTTTTTCCTTCTTCAAAATAAAATGGCTGTTTATACATTTTAATTAATACCTCTAAACTTCTAACTCTATTTTTCTATCTGTGGCATTATATTTTCTATATATAACACCACACGAATCAAACATTTTCTTTGACGCAATTACACCATCTGAAGTAGCATATTTATCATCTTTATATATCACTTCTTTTATCCCAGATTGAATAATTGCCTTTGCACACTCATTGCAGGGAAATAATGCAACATAGATCTTTGAACCAGTTAAATCCCCTCTATAATTCAAAATTGCATTCAATTCACCATGACACACATATGCATATTTAGTATCTAGGAAACCACCTTCTCTATCCCAATGCATTGAATCATCATCTAAGCCTCTAGGAGCCCCATTATATCCAATTGATAATATTCTGTTATCATCACTCACTATACACGCTCCAACTTGTGTATTAGGATCCTTACTTCTTTGAGCCGAAAGTAAAGCTATTCCCATAAAATACTCATCCCATGAAATATAATCTTTTCTTTTCATAAAAACATCCTCCTAGAATTTTTCAGCAAATTCATTCTAACATATTCGACCTTTTTTTACAATTTATTTTTTTGCCATTTCTTATTTATTTTTTGAGGTTTTTGGAATATAATATTACCATAATAAAAATTATAAATATAATTTTTGTTCTATATAATTCATTCAAATTTTATACCAAATATAAAGTATAAAATTGTAGAAAGGAATGATATTTACATGAAAAAAATATTATTTAAAGGCTGTGGAACAGCTATCGTTACTCCATTCAATGAAAATGGTGTAAATTTCGATGAATTCAAAAAATTAATCGAATTCCAAATTTCTGAAGGTGTTGATGCACTTATTGTTTGTGGAACAACTGGTGAAAGTTCAACAATGACTTTAGATGAAAGAAAACAAACAATCGAATTTGCAGTAAAAACAGCAAATCATCGTGTTCCTATTATTGCTGGAACAGGTGGAAATTGTACTCAATCAGTAATCGATTTTACAAAATGGGCAGAATCTGCTGGTGTTGATGGTGCACTAATTGTAACACCATATTATAACAAAACAACTCAAGCTGGGTTAATTGCTCACTATTCAGCAATCGCTTCTCAAACGAAATTACCTATTATTTTATATAGTGTTCCTAGTAGAACAGGTGTTAATATCACACCAGAAACATGTTTAGAACTTTCAAAAATTTCTAACATAGTAGCAATAAAAGAAGCTAGTGGAAACCTATCACAAATTGCTGAAATTAAAGCACTATGTAGAGAAAATTTACATGTATACTCTGGAAATGATGATCAAATTGTTCCTATTCTTTCACTTGGAGGTTTGGGTGTAATTTCAGTATTGTCAAATATTATGCCAAAATATACACATGACATAGTAAAAAATTTCCTAAACGGAAAAATAGTTGAAGCAACAGATATGCAATTAGATGCAATCTATTTAATAAAAGCACTTTTCTCAGAAGTAAATCCAATCCCAGTAAAAGCTGCATTAAACATGATTGGATACAATGTTGGAACACCTCGTCTACCTCTTATAGAAATGTCTGAAAAAGGTCAAGCAAAATTAAAAGAAGAATTAAAAAATTTTAACTTACTATAAAATCTAAAAACATATGGAGGAAAATATGATAAAAGTATTAATTAACGGTTGTAACGGAAAAATGGGACAAGAAGTTGCAAAATCAATAGAAAGAAACGATAACTTTGAAACAATCTGTGGTGTTGATAGATTAGACACAGGAGACAATAAATTTCCTGTATACACTAATATTAATCAAATCAAAGAAGAACCAGATATAATAATAGACTTCTCTATCCCAGCAGCAACATTTACAATATTAGAATATGCTGTACAAAAACACATACCAGTTGTAATAGCAACTACAGGCTTTTCAGATGAAGAATTAGAAAAAATAAAAACATATTCTGAAAAAATTCCAGTATTTCGTTCTTCAAACATGTCATTTGAAGTTAGCCTAATGAACCATATTGTATCTGAAGTTGCGAAATATTTAAAAGACTCAGATATAGAAATAGTTGAAACACATCACAATAGAAAAATTGATGCACCTTCTGGAACAGCAATGACATTAGCAGAAACAATAAACAAAACTTTAAATAATGAAATGCACTACGAATTCAATAGACATGATAAAAGAGAAAAAAGAGATCCAAAAGAAATTGGTATTCACTCTATTAGAGGTGGAAATGTAGTTGGAAAACACACAGTTATGTTCTTCTCTGAAACAGAAAGTTTTGAAATAACACATAACGCACAATCAAGAGGCGTTTTTGCTGACGGTGCTCTAAGAGCTGCAGAATACTTAGTAGTACAAGAAAATGGATTATATAATATGGATAACATATTTACTAAATAATATCGTTATTCACTTAATATAAAACAACATATACTAGCAATATTGATTTTCAATATTTTTAAAACATATTAATAATTAACAAATCAATATACTTTTAACATAAAAAGCTGGAATCAAAACAATTCCAGCTTTTTATAATTCACTAACCCATTTCATTCACACATTTATTTATTATCAAACATATTATAATATATTAAATTCCAGTACTCTTGCATCTTCTCATAATATGGTGAACTTGTATCATTTACTAAATAAGTATTTCCATCACAATCTATATAATAATTATTCGTTATAACAGGTATTTCTTTTCTTAGCTCAATCATATACTTAGTATAAGAATCTCTTGGCAACTTAGCTACTTGTACTAATAAACTCTCAAAATAATTTGGACTAATCTCCACATCATGCTCTGTATCTATTTCATAATTAGCCCATATAAAAAATGGAACAACATGATTAGCCTTTGCTTCATCATAATCTCCAGTAAGTTCATACAAACTCTGTTGATTAATATTAGGTTGATGATCACCAAAGAACAATACAATAGTATCTTCATCATAATCTTCCAAATATTCAATAAGCTCTTTCAAAGCATTATCAGCTTTGTATTCAGATTGAAAATAACTAGTACCATCATCATTATCGTCCAAAAATTGAATTCCATCTTCTTCAATATAATTATAAGGCATATGGTTTTGCATTGTTACAATAAAAGAAAAATTCTTCTCACCATTTTCTTTATTATTCATAATATCATAATATACCTCATATGTAGATTGATCAGAAGGATATTCACCATGATCAGTGCGAAGATTTTGCATACTATCTTTAAACATTGAATGTTCAAACCCTAGCAATTTATAAATTTTTTCCCTACTATAACCTGACTTATCCCAAGAATGCATACCATAAGTAGTATATCCCAACCTATTCATATAATTAACCATAGACTGTTTAACATTTCTAGTTATATACTGTTGATATGGCATTGAACCAGTAGGTAAAAAAGCTGTTGCATTTTGAGTTAAACACTCATACTCCACATTGGCAGTTCCTCCACCAAATTGAGATGAATGCATAACACCACTAACCACATTATCTCCATTAGCAATTTCATGAAAATATGCAATTGGATCTTCTGCTAATTCCATATCATAAGCCAACGCCAAATCTGAAAAAGATTCATTCATAATAACAATAACATTAGGGAAACCCTCTGTATTCTCAACAATATCAACATCATCAGGATATTGTCTCAAAATATCTTTAGCATCATTTATATTATACCCTTTTGGCTTAGATACCTTTAAATTTTTTACCATCCTAACTATCGTCAATCCCGCACCAGAATTAGCATAAGCCCTATTTATGTTCCACAATTCAACTTCCTTTGTGAAATAATCTGGCACACATAACGCTAATATTCCAATAACACCAATAGCAATTGTAATATTTTTTATTAATGTTGTTCTAGTCTCTCTCTTCTCCCTCAACTTCCATCCTTTAAACAACATAAACATCAAAAACACAAACAATAAACACGCTACTTTAAAATTACCTTCAATAGTAACTTGCATTCCTTTAGCAACATTCATTGCTGTTTGAATTGAATATATATCTGAAATAGTAATAGAAATTCCTCTAAGTCTTGTAACAAAATAATTTACTACTCCAAAAATAAACGTACAACACAAAATAAGTGCACAAGATAACTTAGTTCTATTAGTAAGTCCATAAATTATCCAATACATAAATATCAATAAAAAATAATTAACAAAGAACTTTTGGAATTTAAAAACATCATCCCACATAGTTTTAAAATATATCTTTTTTTCTTCAAAAGGAACTGAAAAACTACAAAGTTTTACAAACAAAACTTCGTTTCCGTTCAATAACTCAGATACGATGTAACATCCTAAGAAAAATAAAAGTATAAAAATAAATCTACTTATATTTAATTTTTTCAATATGGCTTTTATATCAATTTTCTTCTGCATCTTTTCTTCGACTATTAATTCTTTACAATCCATATCAAAAAATTCCTTTATTCCTCATTCTTAGCCCAATAATTATTATATAAAACCCTAGCTGTTTCTGGACTATCAACACCATCTTTATTTTTTACTGGTGCAAAATCATCTTCTCTTTTTCCTCTTAATATTGCAATATCATCAAAAAATTCAAATGCATCAAAAATAAATGATTCAAATTTATATGAATTTGGCTCTGTTGGAATAATTTCTTTTCCATTTTCATCAATATATGCATTTTTCTTAAATGCACTATGATACATTAATGTTTCTTTACTAATTTTTTCAATCGCATCTATTGTATATAAATTACACATTATATGTGATTCTCCATATTTTAATTCTCCATCAGAATCAACTTCTTCTGCCATCTTTTCTGGAAGTTCTGTATATTCAATTACTTTTGGGTGTCCATTCATTTTGCAAAATACTCCAACTCTTTCATGTGGATTTGCTTTCACTACTGATTTTGAAGCAATTTGAACATTTTTATCTATGGCCATTCCTAACAAAGTTACATCAACCATTTTTAATAATGCATTATCTACACTACCTATAAATATCCACTTTACTCCTCTTTCTTTCATATTAGCTAAACATCCACTTGCACGTAAAGATGAATAAGTTCCACCATTTCCATCTGATGCTTCTTTTATTTTAAAATCTTTTCCAATAAGTAATTTTCCTTCTTCGTCAACTAATGGCAATTCACTTTGTGTAAAAATAGTAACATAATTTTTGTCATATCCAAAGTAATTGTGTTTTTCTAGAAAATCTATTGTTTGTTGATTGTTTTCCTTACTCGTCATTATGTACCAAGGAATTGTTACTCCATATTTTTGATTTGCTTCTTTTAAATTTTCTGTTAAAATTTCAAATAAATATTTTCCTTTTCCATATACATTTAATTTGAATGTTCCTTTTGGTCCAGGATGGCCTAATCTTGTTCCTTGGCCACCTGCCATTGTAACAACTGCATATTCGCCATTTCTTACTGCTTTTTCTCCAAGCTCATCAAATTTATTTCTTTGTTCTTCTTTAAGTTTGGCTTTATCTAAATATTTTAATGGTTCTATTTTACTCTCTTTAAATTCTATTGTTTTTTTAGTATTATTATATAACTCCATTATTTGATGAAAATCAATTGTAGCTATTTGTTTTATTAATTCTTCTTGTTGCTCTTTATTCAACTTTTCTAGTAATCTTATTATATGATCTTGCTTATACTCTTTTAAAATGTTTACAGTATCTTGTAATTTATCCATTCTGACTCCGTCCTTTCCTGCTTTATTATTGCTAATAAAACAGATTTTGTATATTATATGTATTTCAATAGCCCAATTCTATCATATAAAAGTTTTTTTATCAAGTTTTTTTAATATGTCTGTCATATTATTATGACTAGTTCCATATATATTAATAAAAGTTTGTCTATCAAGGAGGTATTATAGATGGAAAATATAGGCTTATATCAAGATATAGCCAAACGAACTGATGGTGATATTTATATTGGAGTTGTTGGACCTGTAAGAACAGGCAAATCTACTTTTATCAAGAAATTTATGGATTTACTTGTTATTCCTAATATAGATAATGAGTATAAAAAAGAAAGAGCAAAAGATGAATTGCCACAAAGTGCAGGCGGTCGTACAATTATGACTACTGAGCCAAAGTTCGTTCCTAATGAGGCTGTTGAAATTACAATAGATAAAAATTTAAAATTAAAAACTCGTTTAGTCGATTGTGTTGGATATTTGGTGGATAATGCAATTGGGTATTTAGAAGATGATATGCCAAGAATGGTAAAAACACCATGGTCTGACGAAGAAATTCCTTTTGAAACTGCTGCCGAAATTGGTACAAAAAAAGTTATTGAAGAACACTCTACTATTGGAATTTTAATAACTACTGATGGTAGTGTTACAGATATTCCACGTGATGATTATGTAAAAGCTGAAGAACGTGTAGTTAGTGAACTTCGCGCTATTAATAAGCCTTTTATCATTTTGTTAAATTGTGCTAATCCATCTTCTCCTGAAGCAAGAGAATTAGCTGTACAATTGTCTGATAAATATAATACTAAAGTTATGCCTATTAACTGCGAAGATTTAACTGCTGATGACATAAATTCAATGTTTGCTAGTTTGCTTTATGAATTCCCTGTTGATGAAATTAAAATTCGTTTTCCTAAATGGATTGATAGCTTAGATTTTGCTCATCCATTGAAAAGTAAGTTGTTTGAACAATTACAGAATGCATTTGAAAATGTCTCTGCACTAAAAGATGTTTCAAATTGTGTCTCTCAAATCGAAAGTACTGATATTATTGCAAAAACTTCTGTTGAAAACATTATGCTTGGTACTGGTAAAGTTTGTATTTCAATTCAATTAAAAGATGAGCTATTTTATAATGTTCTTTCTGAAATGACAGGTATGGAAATCACAAATGAAGGTGAATTATTCTCAATTATGAGTGATTTAGCATGCACCAAAAAGAAATATGATAAAATTGCTTATGCTTTAGAAGAGGTTAAAACTAAGGGGTATGGAATCGTTACACCTTCTATTGATGAATTAGTTCTTGAAGAGCCTGAAATGGTTAAACAAGGTTCTCGCTTTGGTGTCAAACTTCGCGCCAAAGCCCCATCAATTCATATAATAAGACCTAAACAGATACTTTTTTTATCCACCTCGCTCATTTCCAAGCCGAGGTGGAAATTTATTTTTAGCTTAACATGATTTTTTTCAATTCCTTGTACATATATCCTATCGATTTTTTCATGTATAAATTCTTTTGTTAATTCAAATGTATCAAAATCAAAAAACTTCTTTATTTTTTGTTGATTTTTTCCAGTTTCGTTTGCATCTCTATTTACTTTTAATTGTATTAATTGACTTTTATAATCCATAATTTCGTCTTGATATTCATTCTTGATTTTTTCAAACTCATCATCAGTAATTTTATTCATAGTATATAATTTTATTAAATTAGCTTTATTCTTTTCCTTTTCATTTATTGCATTTTCTAAAATTTTTATATTTTTTTCTAATTTAAAATCCTTTTTGTCTAACCTAGAATTTGCTTTCAACATTTCTTTAAGTATCATTGATTTCTTTTCTAATAATTCAGAAAAAACCTCACTTAATATACTATTTAATTCCTCAGTTCCAATATATGTATGATTATTACAATTTTTTAAGCCATTCTTAGCATATTCAGAACATATCCAAAATTCTTCTTTTGCTGTTGGTCTATGCTTTCTTCTCCAAAATTTTTTTCCATCATTAGTACATATCAATAAATTAGAATATTGGTATTGATTATTCCAACGATCTCCAGTTCCAGTATACTTATTACTTCTCTTTTCCATTATTTCATTGCATTTTTGCCATATATCGTCATTTACAATTTGTGGTACAATATTCTCTTCAGCTTTATAGGTAATCCATTCCTCTTTTGGAATTTCTATTCTTTCCTTACTCATAAAATCTATCACCTCTGTTTTTTTACCACAATAACATCCTTTATATTTTGGATTTGTAAGTATATTTTTTATTGTAGAATAAGCAAAAACATCTCCTTTTCTCGTTAATTTTCCCTCTTCTGCTAGTTTCTTTCCAATTCTCCTTATTCCAATATTTCCTGTGGAATATAATTCAAAAATTCTCGAAACAATTTCTGCTTCTTCATCGATTTTTTTCAATTTACAATTGTCTTTTTCATATCCCCATATAACATTACTGCCAAGCACTCTTCCTTTTTCTATTGCTCTATTAAATCCAAATTTTACCCTTTCTGAAATTCTTCTACTTTCATCCTGTGCAAGTGATGCCATAAGTGTTAATCTCAATTCTCCTTCTTGTTCAAGAGTATTAATATTATCTAATTCAAAATATATACCTTTTCCTCTTGCTAATAAGTTTCTAGTAAACTGTAGTGTGTCTAATGTATTTCTTGCAAATCTACATACTTCTTTTGTTAAAATCAGATCATATTTATCATCCATACCATCCTGTATCATATTATTAAAGTCCTCTCTTTTCTTTATTGATGTTCCTGTTATTCCACTGTCACTATAGCCTTGAACTAATGTCCATTTAGGTATAGATAAAATTTTGTTTTTGTAATAATCATCCTGATTTATTAGTGAATTTTTTTGTTCATTCTTTCCTGTAGAAACTCTTGCATAATATGTCACCCTTAAAGGTAAATCATATATTGTTTTTCCTGACATTAATGCTTTTCTAATTTCATATAATTCCATTGAAATACCTCCAAAATCTTATTTTAATCGCTTGTGTTGTAACTCTGTTTGTATTTATTGTCAACATTTTGAAAGATATTTCCAAAATTAAAAAGCCCTTATGGGCTTTTAACTAGCAATCTTTTGCTTATCTATGTACTTAATTATTTTTTTCTTTTTATATAATAATTCTATTGTAATTCCAACTTTTAAAACTATTTCTAAATTTGCTAATCCTGTATCATCCAGTCTCTCTACTTTTATTTTATCTAAAATTACATCTACTAATTGTGCTGGTATTCCTTGAAAAAATTCAAAATCCTTTTCAAAACTTTTCTTTATTATTTGCATCTTATCATCTATTTCATCCTTATTTCTTGACATTATAAGTTTATTTTTTTCTTCTTCATAGGCTGATATTTTTTCGTTATATATATTGTTTTCTTCCTCAAATTCTTTTTCATCAATAAGTTCTG
>OGPT01000567.1_pt1 | contig 39393 bp, 39 predicted proteins | sample 1552951 | NCBI WGS metagenome assembly OGPT01 (sample SAMEA2580224, study PRJEB22360) | human gut metagenome | biome: human gut; feature: human-associated habitat; material: faeces | place: Denmark | collected 2008/2010
TCCAAATGGAGTTGATGGCATCCCCGGAAATCGCCACGCTCTGGATCAGCACGGCATAAATTGCCACGCAGATGAGGATGAGAAAGCCCTGAAAACCCAGCGCAAACAGGCATTTCAGGTAGTTCTGCCCCATGTGGCTCTGCTCGTGGTTGCCGAAGGTCGCCATGGGGATGGGCGCAAGGCTTACCATGCAGTAAATTTCGATCATACGCCCGTACACGATGACAAAAATGATGATGCTCAAGATCCGCATGGTGATGCCGATGAAGAAACTTTGCAGGAAAAGCCCGAACAGGGGGCCTACGTCCAACTGCATCAGGCTGGCTTCCAACATCGACAGGCCAATGTCGTTGACACGGGCGTTCCCCGTGATGATACTGCTGGAATCAGACACCACCTTTTGGGTAATGTCGAATACCGCCATCACAATATCGAAAGTGTTGGAGATAAACCACACCGACACCGCCGTTTTGAAGATCCAGCGCATGATGAGGGCAGGCTCGAACTGCGCCATGTTGTTGTGCTGGGTGATCATTTCAATTAGTTCATAACAGGCGATGAAGGTCAGGATGATGCCTGCAATGGGCAGCACCACGTTCCGGGAAAGGGCTTCAATCATTGCAAAAACGCGCGGCTCAAAACTGGAGGGCTTGGTGCCCACCTGCTGGGCGATGTTTCCCACCTGCGTGTTCACATCGTCGAACAGACCGGAAAGGTTTGACATAATGCCTGCCGTCAGGATGCCTTTGATCCAGTCGGCAATGGCCTTGAGAACGGTTTCCATTCAGCAGTCACCGTCCTTAGCTGAAGTGGTTGATAAGGGTCTTGAGGAGATTCAGGAGAAAAATAATGTGGGTCAAAAACTGCATAATAGCACCGCCTTTCATTGATGGGTGGATAAAAACACGGCTTGGGGCACGGACATTCAATAAAACTGCAAACCGCAGAGGGCTTTCCGCTGCTGCTCAAGCCGCCGTATGGAACAATGGTCTCATTTCATCTATCATTTTTCAAAATTTTGATTGATGAATGATAGATGAAATGATATGATAAAAGAAATGATATGGGAGGTATACACCGTGCGAAATAAGAAACCGCCATTTGAAATCACAGAAGCAGCTCTTTCAGAGGTTATGGAAATCAGCGAACTGGTAGGCAAAATCAGTTCCACCCAGAATCTTTCCACAAGTCCGATTCTACGCCGCCAGAATCGCATCCGAACGATTTATTCTTCTCTGGCTATCGAGCAGAACACACTCTCTTTGGAGCAGGTGACGGCTGTTCTGTCTGGAAAACGTGTGCTTGCCCCTCCAAAAGACATCGCTGAAGTAAAAAATGCCTACGAGATCTACGACCATCTTGCAGAGTTGAATCCATATTCGATGGATGACCTCTTGCTTGCGCATCGGACGATGATGCAGGGACTTGTGCGTGAAGCGGGAGAGTTTCGTTCCCGACCTGTTGGCGTTGTAGACAACAAGGGGAATGTCCTGCATTTTGGAACATTGCCGCAGTACGTTTCCTCTTTGATGGAGGAACTGATTCAGTGGACAGAAAATAGTCCCTTTCCTCTTTTAATTAAGAGCTGTGTTTTCCATTATGAATTTGAAGTGATCCATCCATTTGCAGATGGCAATGGCCGTATTGGACGGCTCTGGCACACACTGCTGCTGTCAAAATGGTATCCCTTATTCGCATGGCTTCCCATCGAATCCATCATTCACGACCATCAGACCGAGTATTACGCAGCAATCAATCAGTCTAATGCACAGGGTGAAGGAACTGTTTTTATCGAATTTATGCTGGGAATCATCAAAGAGGCTTTGACCGAAGCAATCAATGAACAGCCTGTTGCACAGAGCAAGGAAGAAGTGCGTTGGACGAAAATTGCAGCTTTTCTCCGCACGAACCATATTATCCAGAACGTCGAAGTACAGAATCTTCTCGATGTTTCTCCTGCCACTGCAAGTCGAGTTCTGAACACCTTGACAAAAGAAGGAAAGCTCGTCAAAGTGCGAAATGGTCGCTACTGGGCATATAAATTGGCAGATTGATTATGTACAGGCGGGAAAACCCGCCTGCGGCTCTTAGCCGAACAGACCAGACAGCAGAGGAATCAGGGTGATGCCCACCAGAGCAACGCCGCCGCCAGCCATGAGCTGCTTCATGCCCTGAGACTTGGAGCCGGGGTTGTCGTTACCGTAACCTTCCAGCAGGTTGATGGCACCCCACACGCCGAGACCGGCACCCAGAGCAACAACCAGAGTCTGAAGAACTTCGATAGCAGAGTTAAAGAATTCCATAGTCGTTTCTCCTTTATTTTGAAAAAATTGTAGACCGTCCGTACACACCTGAAATCGTACATTTTTGAGCCACGAACTGCGGCAGAAGTGGATTTGCTGGTGTACCTCTCTGGTCCGAGTAAAATAAAACCGCCTACCGGGTCAGGCAGACGGGAGCGAATCAGCGTCCACCACGATGAATTCATCACCGGGGTGGATTTTTTCTTTTCGGTTCAGATATTTTTCAATATCGAAAGTGTTTTTGGGGTCGTAGTCCGAGGTCAGCTTGTAGTTGGGGTGCTGGGTCAGGTCGTATTTGTCCGAGAGAAACGGTCTGACACCCCGCAGCTGCAAAATACACTTGCCGCCGTCCAGCACAGCTATTTCATCCCGGCTCATGAGCTCTTTTGCCACAATGTCAAGTGATGAATTAAAAAATATCAGCCACGATCAAAGAATTCCTTTTTGTGGCTACCATTCTGATAATTATTAGCTTGACTTGTACTGCTTAACTTGTTTTATTCGAAAGTACGAATTATAATATGGCAGTACGGAGGTGCTATATGGATTACATGACTTTGAAAGAAGCAAGCAAGATTTGGGGAGTAACACCTCGTTGGATAAATTACTACTGTTCCGCAGGATGTATCCCCGGAGCGGAAAAAATGGGAACCGTCTGGCTTATCCCAAAGAATGCTACGAAGCCATTGGATGGGCGGAGAAAATCTGCCGGGCAATCAGGAGGAGAACATCATGATTGAAGTTTATTATGCGGAAGATGATGAAACGATTGGAAAATCTGTAAAAGAATATTTGGAACAGCAGGATTGCAAAGTGGCTGTTTTTGATAGAATTTCCGATATCAGGAAAGCGCTGATCGGTCACTTGCCTACGATCGTCTTGCTGGACTGGAATATGCCGGATGGACAGGGAAATGAATTGTGCCTTTGGATTCGGGAAAGATGGGAAACCCTGCCCATTATCTATCTGACGGTCCGCGGCGATTCCCATGACATTGTTGCCGGTTTCCAAAACGGGGCAGATGATTATGTGGTAAAACCCTTTGATCTTGCTGTTTTGTATTCCCGTATTTTGGCACTGCTGCGGAGAATCGAAGGCGTAATCGGCACAAAGCTGTTCTGCGACGACTTGATGCTGGATAAGGACAAAACGGCTGTCTATGACGGGCAGAAAGAAATCGCTGTAAGCCAGCCGGAGTACCGCATTCTTCTGATCCTGATGGAGAACAAGGGAAAAACGATCACCAGAAACCAATTATTAGAGCAAGTCTGGGATCGTAGCGGGAACTATGTAAATGACAATACGCTGACGGTCACAATGAAAAGATTGCGGGAAAAGCTGAATCATCCAACCTGCTTAAAAACGATCAGAAGCTTTGGCTACCGTATGGAGGACACACAATGAGCGAAAAATGGAAACAAAAAATACTTCTGATTTTTCCGTTTGCTGTTCTTGCGGCAGGCATGATACTTACCGCCGCTTTCTTCCTGCACACGTACCGGCAAATTGCATTTGAACACACCTCGGCATTATGCGAAACCATATTGGCAAATTCTCCTGAAGCAGAGCCGCAGCTATTAGCGGCTCTGAAAGACTATCATTCATTGACGGAACAAGAACTCAGAGGCAACGATTATCTGAAAAAATACGGATACCGGGTCGATGATTTTTGCTATGATTTCCCGCTGGATACAGTGCTTTTTCCGATTCTATTTTTCCTTGTGACTGCTTGTGCTTTTGGGACTGGAACTTTTTTGTCCCACAGAAAAAATCAAAAGAGAATTGATAATTTGACCGAGTATTTGGAACAGGTTAATATCGGTGCTGGCGGGACATTGATACAGACGAAGGAAGATGAATATTCCCATTTGCAGGACGAAATATACAAAACTGTCACGATGCTTTATCAAACAAGGGAAACAGCAGTTGCCGCAAAGAAAAATTTTGCAGAGAACCTGGCTAATATCGCACATCAACTGAAAACGCCGATCACAGCGGCCTTTTTGTCGTTGCAGCTTATGGAAAAAGAAATTTCGGGGGCTTACGCAGAACAGGTCAAACAGCAGTTAAAACGATTAAACCGTCTGGAAGAATCCCTGCTTATGCTTTCCAAAATTGATGCTGGAACGCTGCCGCTCAAACGGGAAAAGATCGATCTTTATACGGTATTAAATCTGGCGGCAGATAATCTGAACGATTTATTGCGGGAAAATCATATTACTGTTGAAATTCCAGAAAATGGCTGTATTGAATTTTGGGGGGATTTGGAGTGGACCATGGAAGCTCTCATCAATCTCATCAAGAATTGTATGGAACATTCTAAGTCGGGCGGCGTAGTTCATTGTGGCTACTCTGGCAACCCTCTCTATGTAGAAATTCAGGTATGGGATGACGGGGCGGGCTTTGACACAGAGGACTTACCGCGTCTTTTCGACCGTTTTTACCGGGGCCGATGTGCGGCCCCCGATGGAATTGGAATTGGTCTGGCTCTTGCCCGTTCCATTTTTGAATTGCAGAACGGAACTATAACCGCCCATAACTTGCAAAATGGCGGTGCTTGTTTTGAAATAAAGATGTACAATCACTGAGATGTCACTTTACTTTGTTATACTGTACGCAAGACCATTTAGCAGAGAGGAGAAAGTGACATGGAAATACTAAAATGTGAAAATGTCCGAAAAGTATATGGCGCTAGAAACAATCAGGTCGTGGCGCTGGATCACATTAACCTGTCCGTACAAAAAGGAGAATTTGTAGCAATCGTAGGAGCATCCGGTTCCGGGAAATCTACCCTATTGCATATTTTGGGAAGTGTGGATAAGCCGACAGATGGGAAAGTCCTGATAGAGGGAACGGATATTTCCACCATGAACCGAACACAGGCAGCCATCTTTCGGCGCAGGAAGGTCGGGCTGGTCTATCAGTTTTATAATCTCATCCCCACCCTTACTGTCCGAAAAAATATTCTCATGCCGCTTCTGCTAGATAAGCGCAACCCCAATAAGGAATACTTTGAGAAGATCGTACATTCGTTGGGGATTGAAGATAAGCTGGAAGCACTGCCCAGCCAATTATCTGGCGGACAGCAACAACGTGTTGCTATCGCCCGTTCTTTGATCTATCGCCCGGCGCTGTTGCTTGCTGATGAACCGACCGGCAACCTGGATCGGAAAAACGGAGAGGAAATTATTGACTTGCTAAAATTATCTAACCGTAACCTGGAACAGACGATTCTTTTGATTACCCATGATGAAAAAATCGCATTGGAGGCGGATCGCGTTATTACCATAGAGGACGGGAAAATTGTCGGCGATCAGAAACGGAGGTAAGAATATGTGGAAAGACTATTCGATAGGATTCATCAAAAAGAATCGGGCTTCCAGCGTATCCGTTCTGGTTGCGGCGTTTATTTCTGCTCTATTTCTTTCTTTGCTGTGCGGTTTGTTTTATAACTTCTGGAATTATGAAATAGAATCTGTTGTTTTAGAAGAAGGAACCTGGCAGGGACGCATCAGCGGGGCGTTCGAAGAAGATGAAGTGTCCGAAATTGAAAATTTCGCCAATGTAAAAACGGCTATAATCAATGAGGATTTATCAGACGATCAAACTCTTGTAGTTGATATTTGCTTTGATAACATGAAGGCTGTGTATCAGGATATGCCTCTTATCGCCCAGCAGTTAGGTATTCCTGAAACTTCCGTATCGTATCATGAATCACTGTTGTCAAGTTATTTCATCAACGATCCGCAGGACAGCAATCCGCCCTTATTGATGGCTTTTTATCTCTTTGTACTCCTGCTTGTGTCGGTGTCTTTGATTTTAATCATTCATAACTCGTTTGCTGTATCTATGAATGCCCGTGTACATCAGTTTGGTATCTTTTCCAGCATTGGGGCAACGCCGGGGCAAATTCGGATCTGTCTTTTACAGGAAGCGGTGATGCTTTGCGTCATTCCTATTTTGCTTGGAAGTTTTTTCGGAATCGCTTTGACGTTTGGAACCATCCAGGCAGTCAATGTCCTCGCAGAGGGTATTGTCGGCAGGCATGAAGCTGTCTTTACTTATCATCCGCTGGTATTTGCAGTCACGATTCTAACCTCGTTTTTGACTGTGCTGATTTCCACCTGGCTGCCAGCCAGGAAATTGAGCAAAATGACCCCACTAGAAGCCATAAAAAATACGGAGGAATTGCAGCTAAACCGGAGAAAAAAATCCCGTATTCTTGCGCTTTTGTTTGGGATTGAAGGAGAGCTTGCCGGGAATGCGCTGAAAGCACAGAAGAAATCTCTGCGAACCGCTACGCTGTCATTGACTCTTTCTTTTTTGGGCTTCGCTCTAATGCTGAGCTTTTTTACTCTCTCTGGAATCAGTACAAACCATACCTATTTTGAACACTACCAAGATGCCTGGGATGTGATGGCAACTCTTGAGGACACAAGGATCGAAGACTTTTCTCATACGGATGAAGTCCATGCTTTGCCTGATACAGACAGTGTGATTTATCAAAGGGCAAACGCCGTTTGTTCTATTGGGGCGGACGCTGTTAGCGAAGAAGTAAAAAGTCTGGGTGGTCTTGAAACAGTCGCCGGAAGTGATGTCAGTATGGCAGATGGGATTTATACCATTCAGGCTCCTATTGTAATCATGGACGACAGCAGCTTTGCCACGTATTGTGAGCAGATCGGCGTTTCCTCAGCGGAAAACGGGAGCGTTGTTTTGAACCGTATTTGGGACAACATAAACAGCAATTTCAGATACAAAGAATATGTTCCGTTTTTGTCAGAGAACCAGGACACGATGACTTTACAAAACCCGGAAGATGCGGCTGCAACTGTGGGAATTCCAGTTTTGGGCTTTACACAGGAGCCGCCGGTTTTGAGAGAAGAATATGATAACTATGCTTTAGTTCAATTTGTATCCCTTTCCACCTGGAAACAAATCGAAGAGACGATTGGAAATGCTGAACCAGATACCTATATCTGCATTCTCTCAGAAAAAGAAAGAACCCTGACAGAACTGAGTATGATTGAAACCGAGCTGACGAATGTGCTGGGGCATGACATTTCTTTCGAGGTGGAAAACCGGATTCAGGAAAAGATAGGCAATGATGCCATGCTGAACGGATACAAACTGATAATTGGGGTGCTATGTGTACTGCTGGCCTTCATCGGGATCGCTAACGTATTTTCCAACACGTTGGGATTTATCTGGCAAAGGAAAAGAGAATTTGCGAGATATATGTCCATTGGCATAACGCCAGAAGGTATGCGAAAAATGTTTTGGATTGAAGCCCTCGTTATAGCGGGCCGCCCCGTTCTGATCACACTGCCGATTACGGTTGTGTTTGTGTGGCTGATGATAACGGCAAGCTACTTGAATCCAATGGAATTTTTAGCAGTGGCTCCCATTGTTCCTATCCTGCTTTTTATCGCGGCACTTTTTGGCTTTATCGCACTGGCATATTACCTGGGTGGCAAGAAAATTCTGAAATGTGATCTGGTAGAAGCACTGCGAACGGATTATATGGGATAATACTATCGTTTAGGCAAATCACTTTATCCACAACAAAAGCCCCGTCCCTCCAAAATGAGAGATGGGGCAAACTATTTACGCTGCAATCTCCGGGATTTCCCCGACAAAGTTATACACGATCCTGACTTCCTGCACCTTCTGACCGTCCACCTTTTTGACTTCGCCGATCAGGATTTTGCTGATAAGCCGGTTCAGTACGGATTCGTCCAGTTCCTCAATGGCAGCATAGCGCCGGATTTCCTTGATAAAGGTTCGGACTTCGCTTTCCTGTGCGTCCGCCCGGCTTTGCATTACCGCCAGATCGTGCAGGCGTTTCTGGTTGGCTTCCTGCTCTTGTTCCAGCGCCGCCGTTAGCTTCATAAACCGACTGCGTACCACTTCGGCAGGCTTGTCATCTCCTGCGATCCGCAACATCTTGCGTTTTGTGGAACAGGTATCCACAAGCAGGTCTACGATCTGATAGATGGTATCCTCATCGTCCGGGCAGAGCCGGAGCAGGAGATCAATCTCCAAAGACTGAGAAAAATATTCTTCCAGTCGTGTGCGCTCATCTGCACCGTCCCCTTTCTCGGAAAAGAAAGGGTCAGTCTCACTCATTTCAGTATTATTCCACTCAGTCTTATTTCCTCGTTGTTTTGCCGCATCCTGTTCCCCGGAATCAGCGTTACCGGAATCGTTCTTATCACGATTGCAGCATCGTGGGTCTGCAAAGTTTTTGACGTAGATGAGGTTCGGCTTTCCCAAGCCCCGGCGTTTCCGTTCAACAAGTCCGGCGTTTTCCAGCTCACGAAAGAGCTTCGTTGCCTTGTTATCGGCACAGCCAAGCGCATCCATAACCTCCTGTATGGGAAAAATGATATACACTCTCCCCTGCCCGTCTAACCAGCCGTTTTTAGCGGATAGTCCCATGCGGTCCAGCAGGATGCCATACAGGGTCTTTGCATCGGTAGACAAGTCTTTGAAGCGTATGTCCCGGAATAAAATTTTGGGCACCCGGAAATACGAGAACATCTCGCCCGACTGCCCATAGAAATAGTCAAACATTCTGTTTCCCCCTTTTTTGACCGTTTACATCCTTGACACCTCCGTTCCATTTGTGATGAAATATGTATGACTATCGTTATTTTTCTTTGCAAAGATGGCTTGTCATACTACAATAGCCGCATCTACGGCCACCAGACAACAGGAAAGGAGTATCGCATGGCCAAAACTGCCGACACCATTGCAATTTATTCCCGCAAGTCCCGCTACACCGGCAAGGGCGAGAGCATCGGAAATCAGATCGACCTCTGCCGCGAATATATCCGCACCCACTACGGCGATGCCGCAGCACAGCAAGCGGTCGTCTTTGAGGACGAGGGCTTTTCCGGCGGCAACCTGAACCGCCCGGACTTCAAAAAGATGATGACCGCCGCCAAAGAGCGGAAGATCCGTGCCATCGTGGTCTATCGTCTGGACCGCATCAGCCGCAACATCAGCGATTTTTCCAGCCTGATTGAAGAGCTTGGACGGCTGGGCATCGACTTCGTGTCCATCCGGGAAAGCTTTGATACCTCCAGCCCCATGGGACGTGCCATGATGTACATCGCATCGGTGTTCAGCCAACTGGAGCGGGAGACCATTGCAGAGCGCATCCGGGATAATATGCACGAACTGGCAAAGACCGGGCGCTGGTTGGGCGGCACCACCCCCACGGGATACGCCTCCGAGAGCGTCAAGAGCATCACGGTGGACGGCAAGACAAAAAAAGCTTGCAAGCTGAAGCTGCTGCCGGATGAGGCAGAGATCATCTACAAAATTTTCGACCTCTATGAGCAGTACGATTCCCTAACCATGACCGAGACCGAGCTGCTGCGGCAGGGCATCAAAACAAAAACCGGGCGTTCTTTCACCCGGTTCTCCATCAAGTCGATTTTGCAGAATCCTGTCTACCTTATTGCAGACAAGGACGCCTATCAGTATTTTGTGGACAACGAAGCAGAGCTGTTCTCCCCGGAGTCCGATTTTGACGGCGTGCGGGGCGTGCTTGCTTACAACCGCAGCGATCAGGAAAAGGGGCGTGCCACCGTCTACAATCCCATCAGCGAGTGGATCGTTTCAGTGGGCGAACACCCCGGCATCATTTCCTCCAACCGGTGGATCCGGGTGCAGGAATCGCTGGAGCGGAACAAATCCAAGTCCTACCACGCATCCCGCGGCAACGAGGCGCTGCTGACCGGTCTGTTGTGGTGCTCCTGCGGCAGCCGGATGTACCCCAAGGTCACCGGGCGCAAAACGGCAGACGGGCGGGTGGTTTTTCCCTATATGTGCAAGCTGAAGGAGCGCAGCCGCCGGGAGCTTTGCAGCGTGTCCAACGCCAACGGCAATCTGTTGGATGCCGCCATCTGCGAACAGGTCAAGCACCTTGCCGACCATTCCAGCGACTTTATGAAGCAGTTGGAAAAGGCACGGTCCGCCCACGCGGGCAACCGCTCCGAGTGTGAGACCAAGCTCTCTGCCCTGCGCAAGGAGCAAGCCGAGACGCAGCGGAAGATCACCTCTCTCATCGACTCCCTTGCCGATTTCGGCGACAGCACCGCCGCTGTCCACCTGAAAAAGCGCATTGAGGAGCTGAACGGTCAGGATGCCGCCCTGAGCTCCCGCATCCGGGAACTGGAAAGCCTTACGGACGAAGGCGTTCTGGCAGGGATGGAATTTGACCTGATGCGTCAACTGCTGACTGTGTTCCACGACAACATCGACGATATGACCGTGACCCAGAAACGTGCTGCCATCCGCACGGTGGTACGCAAGGTGGTGTGGGACGGCAAGGTGGCGCATGTGGTGCTCTTCGGCTCACCGGAGGATGAGATTGACTGGACCACCTTCCCGGTAGACCCGGAAGAGGACGAGAACGACCCCGAGGGCGGTGGAGATGGTTCCGATTCTCCATCCGGCGTTCGCTCAGGTGAGGATAGCATTTTCAATGCAGCGGCTCGCATAGGTTGAGAACCGTGCCTTCCGGGTAGAGTCGAAGGTATCCACCGCCTTCATCAGGCCGATGGTCCCGATGGAGATCAGGTCTTCCTGGTCGCTGGGCTGGGCGTAGTATTTTTTCGCCACATGCACCACCAGCCGCAGATTGTGCCGGATGAGCGTTTCCCGCGCCGTGGGGTCGCCCGCCCGCAGGGCCGCAAAGGTCTCGACCTCTTCCCGTGCGCTCAGGGGCTTGGGGAAGCTCCCCGCTTCCAGATGCAGCGCCAGCACCAGAAATTTCGTGGCAAAAAATTGCAGCAGAGTCAACAGCATACAACGCACCTCCCAAACTATGGTCCTCCTACACTGTATGAGCGGGGACAAATTGTACAGCACCACTTTTCAACGGCCCGGTTCCATGTTACAATAAGAAAAAACGAAATCGGGTGATCTTTTGGAATTTTATGGCACCATCGGCCCCGCCTGTGCCCAGCCGGAGACCTTGCAGCGCATGGTGGAAGCTGGCATGACGGGCATCCGCATGAACCTTTCCCACGGGCCCCTTTCGGCCCACAAAGACTGGCTGGACATGATCCACGCCGTGGGCCTCCCCCAGCTGCTCATCGACCTGCAGGGGCCGGAGCTGCGCATCGGCACACTGACCCAGCCCCTTGTGCTGGAACCGGGGCAGAGCCTCCGGCTGGGGCAAGGGGGTGTTCCCTGCCCGGCGGCGCTGGTGCAGGCGGCCCGGCCGGGCCAGAACCTCCTGCTGGACGACGGCAGGCTCCTTGTGCAGGTTGCCGGAGCCGACGGCGCGGCCCTGCAGTGTACCGTGGTGCGGGGCGGCACTCTGCAAAGCCGCAAAAGCCTTGCGGCGCCGGGGCTGGCGGTAGCCTCCCCCACGTTGACGGAGGCAGACCTGCAAAACCTGCAGCTGGCAGGAGCCTGCGGCGTTACCGGGGTGATGCTGCCCTTCGTGCGGGGGGCCGAGGACATCCGCACCCTGCGCCGGGCGCTGGAACAGGCCGGGGCCGGGCAGATCCGCATTTTTGCCAAGATCGAGAGCCTTGCGGGGGTGCAGGCCCTGCCGGAGTTCCTGCCTCTTGTGGATGAAGTGGTCATTGCCCGCGGGGACCTCGGCAACGCCATGCCCCTGTGGGAACTGCCCCGGTGCCAGAAACAGCTTTCGGCGGTCTGCCGGTCTGCCGGGGTGCCCTTTATGGTGGTGACCCAGATGCTGGACAGTATGTGCAGCCGGGCGGTACCCACTCGCGCCGAGGTCAGCGACATCTACAACGCCGTGTCAGACGGTGCTTCCAGCGTGATGCTCACCGGGGAGACTGCCGCGGGGCAATACCCGGTGGAGGCCATGGAGTATCTTGTGCGCACTGCCCGCACTGCCTTGGAATAACCAGGATGAACCGCTCGTTTTCTACGGTGGTTCCTGCAAAGATTATACCGCATTCGCCACCAGGGTGGCAATGAACCAGCCGCCTGCTTTTTACACAAACGGATTGTAGAACCGACCGAACCGGATGGTCACGGTGAGGCTGAGGAGCAGCAGGAGCACCCCAACACCCAGCGCGATGAGATCGCAACGGACGAAGGGCCGCTGGGTGTACCAGGTGCGCTTGTTCATTTTGCCAAAGCCGCGCAGCTCCATCGCGTTGGAGATGGTGTCGATGCGGTTCAGGCTGGTCAGGATGAGCGGCAGCAGGATGTTGACGGAGTTTTTGAGCCGCTTGAAGAAGGGTTCCTTTCTGCCAAGCTCCACACCGCGGGCCTGCTGGGCCTGGCTGATGCTGTGGTAGTCGCGCTGGATGTCCGGAATGTACCGCAGTGCAATGGCCACCGAGTAGCCCACCTTGTACGAAATGCCAATACTGTTCAGGCTGGCCGCAAACTCGCTGGGGTCGGTGGCCGAGATGAACAGGATGGCCACGGGCAGGGCCACGAAATACTTGAGCGAGATGTTGCACATATAGAACAGCTGCTCAGCCGTCAGGTCATACCGCCAGAACAGGTGGCAGAGTACCGTGCGGGTACCGTACAGCGTCGTGCCCTGATTGGGGTCGAACAGGAAGATGAACAGGTTGTTCAGCAGCAGGAACACCAGCATGAACACCAGCATGAACCGCACCTCGCGGAACCTGATCCGGCTCAGCTTGAACGCGGCCAGGCTGACCGCCAGCAGCACCAGCAGAACCCAGGTGTTGTAGGTGATCATGCTGGCAAAGGTGAACAGCAGAAAGAACGCCAGCTTGGTGGTGCCGGTAAGCTTGTGAACGACGCTCTCCCGCGGGAGATAATTCAAAACAGTTTTAGCGGCCATGTTCCCGCACCTCCCGGTCCTGCGCGATGAAGCGCTCCACAAATTCCTGCGCGGGCGCAATGCCGCAGCGGTTGGCCAGCGTGTAGAGGCTGGTCTCCTTCAGTGCGGCCTGCTGGATGAGGGCGGGGTCGCACAGAACGCCCGCCGGGCTGCGGTCCGCTATGAGTTCACCGTCGCAGAAGACCAGCGCCCGCTGGGTGTATTCGAGCATCAGGTGCATGTCGTGGGTGATCATCACGACCGTGACGCCCTGGGCGTTCAGCCCCCGCAGGAACTCCATGATGTCGGTGTAGTGGCGGAAATCCTGGCCCGCCGTAGGCTCGTCCAGCAGGATAAGCTCCGGGTCCAGTGCCAGTACGCTGGCGATGGTGACACGCTTTTTCTGGCCGAAGCTCAGCGCCGACACCGGCCAGTTCCGGAAGGGATACAACCCGCAGATCTTGAGCGTTTGCTCCACCTTTTCCCGGATCTGCGCTTCGGTCAGGCCGGAGCGCTGCAGGCCCAGTGCCACTTCGTCGTAGATCATGGTCTTGGAGATCATCTGGTTGGGGTTCTGCATCACATAGCCGATGTGCTGGGCACGGCGGCGGATGTTCTCCTCGGCCAGCGATTTTCCGTTGAGGAAGATCGCGCCCGCATCCGGCGTCTCGAAGCCGCAGATGAGCTTGGACAGCGTGGATTTGCCCGCGCCGTTCCGGCCCACGATGCTGACCATCTCCCCTTTGCCGATGGAGAAGCGGACATTCTTTAGGGTCGCCTGCCCCTTCTGGTAGCCAAAGCTCAGGTCCCGCACTTCCAGCAGCGGTTCCGGGGCCGGGGCAGCTTCCGGCTGCGGATAAGCGGTGAACCAGTTCCGCAGAGCCGTGGTGTCGGCTTCGTTCAGGATGAGGCTGTCCACATGCGAAGGGTGCTTTTCCGGGGTGATGTCCACGCCCGCATACCGCAGAGCGGTCAGATAGAGCGGCTCCCGGATGCCATTTTCGGTCAGCAGGGAGGTGGAAAGCAGCGCGTCCGGGCGGAGGTCAGCCAGAATTCTGCCTTCATTCACGAGGACGATGCGGTCCACACTCCGCCAGAGGACGTCCTCCAGCCGATGCTCGATGATGAGCACAGTGGTGTCGGTCTTTTTCTGGATCTCGTCGATGAGCTCCATGGTCTGCTTGCCGGTGGCCGGGTCCAAATTGGCCAGCGGCTCGTCGAAGAGCAGGATCTTGACCTGATCCACCATAACGCCCGCCAGACTGACCCGCTGCTTCTGCCCGCCGGAAAGCTCATGCGGCGCATAGCCGAGGTGGTTCTCGATGCCCACCAGCTCCGCAGCGCGGCGGGTGATGGTGTGCATCTCCTCCTGCGGCATACAGCTGTTTTCCAGCGCAAAGGCGATGTCCTCGCCCACGGTCAGGCCAATGAACTGGCCGTCCGGGTCCTGCAATACCGTGCCCACATGGGCCGACAGCTCAAAGATGCTGCTGTGCGGCGCATCCACGCCGTCCACGGTCAGGGTGCCGGTGCACACGCCGGGGTTCGAAAAGGGATTCAGGCCGTTGATGCAGCCCGCCAGCGTGCTTTTGCCGCTGCCGGACGGGCCTGCGATGAGCACACGCTCCCCCGGATAGATGTCCAGGTCGATGCCAGTCAGCGTGGGACGCTTCTGGGCGCGGTACTGAAACGAGAAATCTCGGAACGAGATGATGGGTTCGTTACGTTCTGCCATGGGCAAATTACCTCAGCTGTTCAAACAAAAAGCCTTTCCTCCGGCGGATGGCCGAGGGAAAGGCTGCGGGTTCCATCCAGAGTCGCTCCGGCCGGGATCACTCCTGGTCGAGAGAGCCCTTCTTGGCGATGGTCCTAGTGTAGGCCAGCACCAGCAGGCCGCCCACCACCACAGCGGTGATGATGTTGGACACAGCGGCAAAGGCACCCTGCGCAAAGACCTTCTTGACCGGCTCGGCGTAGATCAGGATATCCAGCACCGGGGCCACCACGACCCAGGCCAGCAGATGGGCTGCGATGTTGGCGACCGTAAAGGCGGCCATCTTCTTTTTGCCAAACTCGCCCTCCTGCAGGTCCAGCTTTTTGGCGAACAGGCCCACCACAACGCCCACGAAGGCCGAAGCGATGACCCAGCTCCACCACGGGCTGCCGCCCCAGGACAGGTCGATCAGGGTGTGGCCGATGAAGCCGATCAGACCGCCGGCCACCGGGCCGTACATCGCGGCCAGCAGGGCCAGAACGGCGTACTGCAGACTGATGTTGGTGTTGGGCACCGGGCTGGGAATGGCCACGAACCGGCCCAGAACAAAGAACAGGGCTGCGCCGATGCCGACGGCGACCACTGGTTTGATGCTGTTGTTGTTTTTCATATTCTTTCGCTCCTCTTTTTTGCACCGCAGTGTGCGGCATTTTTTTCAAGGCATTGTCAGTATACGACAAGCCGGGAACCCTTGTCAATGGACAAACGGCTCTCTTTGCAGAAAAACCGCCGGTTTTGCCGTTTCAGCGGGAGCTTTGGGGCTGCGGCACCAGTTTGCAGACCAGCCGGACCATCACCGGCGTCAGCGGGAGCCACACCAGTGTGCACAGCAGGTTGAACAGGGTGTGGGCGTTGGCGATCTGCCGCGCCAGCACTTCCAGCTCCGGTCCCTTGGGCGAGACGGCCTCCACCAGCCTTGTCATCCAGGGCAGAGCCAGCAGGCAGACCACGCTGCCCGACAGGTTGAAGCAGCAGTGCGCTGCCGCCGTCCGCCGGGCATCCGTAGGCTGACCCACCGCCGCCAGCACCGCCGTGATGGTCGTGCCGATGTTGTCCCCCAGCAAAATGGGCAGGGCACCGGCCAGCCCCAGCACACTGTGGATGCCGTCCGGCCCGGCCTGCTGTGCGGCCCGCTGCAGCACCGCGATGGTGGCCGAGCTGCTCTGCACCACCAGCGTCATCCCGGTGCCCAGCAGCAGCCCCAGCAGCGGCGTATGCCGCACCTGCGTCATCCAGCGGAGGAAGACCGGGTGTTCGGCCAGCGGAGCCATCGCGCCGGACAAAACTTCGATGCCGTCGAACAGCAGGCCGAACGAAAACACCGCCAGCCCCAGCTGCCGCGTCCGCTCCCGCCGGGCCAGCAGCCAGACCAGCACCCCCGCAAACAGGATGGGGAACACCCAGTCCGCCAGCCGGAACGCCACCAGCTGGGCCGTCATGGTGGTGCCCACATTGGCCCCGAACACCACGGCCACGGCCTGCGGCAGCTCCATCAGCCCGGCGCTGACAAACCCGATGACCATCACCGTGGTGGCCGAGCTGCTTTGCAGCACCGCTGTGACCAGCAGCCCCGCCAGCGCCCCGGTGAGCGGTGTGCGGGTGATGCGGCGCAGGAATCCCCGCATCCGCTCCCCTGCCGCCTGCTGCAACGCCCGGCTCATACTCTCCATCCCAAACAAAAACAGCGCCAGCCCACCGGCCAGCCCGAATGCCGCCCGAACGCCTTCCCCCATGTGTCGTCCTCCTCTCGGTGTGGATAACACAAAAATACTCGCCTTCCGGTGGGAAAGCGAGTACATTTTGCAAGGGAGCCGGTCATTTGTCCGTCCGGACGCAGCGCATACCGCGCCTGCCCGTGGTGCAGGTGAACAGCTCTCTACAGATTTTGCTCTTTTGGGAGGAGTTCTTAGTTCGTGCCGGTCAGCTTGAATTTGTTCAGGGTCTGGATGGTGGTCACGATGACATTGACGTTGTTGACGATGGAGCTGCCAGCAGAGAAGACGCGGGCGATGTAGTTGAACAGGGTGCCAACGTTCAGGAAGATCTTCCAGGCCCCGGTATCTGTGATCGAGCCACCGTTCAGGTAGACCATCTCGTTCTCGTCGATCGCGGCAAAAGCAGCGGGCATCTTGATTTCGTTCATAACAGGGATTCCTCTCTTTCAAACATTCGATTCGTTTTTGTGTTTCAGCAATGCAGGCCGACTCAGCCGTGCATCGCAACCAGTGTCACGACCAGGACCGTCGTTCCGACGATCAGGATCTCGCCCAGGTGGTCCTCCAGCCGGAAGGTGCTGGCAGGTTGTTCGGCCGCCTCCGGCTCCGGCTTCGCGGTGGACTCGCGCGACACAGGCGTCCAGTGGGCATACAGGGTCTGCCCATCTTCCTGGAACTCGTACTCCGCCGGCTTGATCTTATCGCCGCCCACAAGGTCCGTATACCAGCCATCAAAGAGGTAGCCTTCCATGGTGGGGGTGGGCAGTCTGGAAGTCCGGTAGACCTCCGTGCCGTCCGAAGTTTTGATGCGGTAGACGAAGACGTACTCCGGGGTGCCGATGCCGCCCTGCCGCTCCAGATAGATGGTGTAATAGTTGGGGTTGTCCGCAAATGCCAGCGGCGTCACGCAGCAGAACATTGCCAGCGTCACCACACCGAGCATCAGCCGCTTCAGGAATTGCTTCATCGTTGCTGCCTCACTTTTCAGTCTTGCCGGTGCCGGGCAGCGCCCTGCGCCGGAAACAAAGAGACCCCACGCCCTTCCGGGCAGACTTTCTCTCTATAGGTTATACGATAAACACAGCATTTTGTCAATCGGGACTGCGCAATTTTCGCATTTTCATGTTTTCCGAAACCGCAGCCCCGCACCGTGCTGCGGCATCAGGGCGCTGCGAGCAGGGAAACCACGGCATCAGCGCAGGGTCTTCGGCAGAATGCCGCCTGCCAGGTGATGTGTTCCGGCTCCACCGGTTCAAAATAGCAGGAGGAACACGCCGCAGCCACACCTTCTGCCTCATCTGCACTCCCGCGCACCGTGCAGAACACCGCCGTCGGGCCGTCGGCCCCGCCAATGACAGCGATGGCCGCATCCCCTTCCCCCTGCGGTTCCAGTCCATACTTCTTTTCCAACGCTGCCCGTTCGGGCGGCAGATTCCGGGGTCGGCGGCGCGGGTGGTCCCCCTCAGCGCAGTCGGAGAGGAAGAAATTTTCGGCAGCCGGGGTCAGGCGGTAGGTCATCATACAGAAGCGGTTGGGCCACTCCCAGCCATCACAGTCCGGAAGTTCCAGCGTTTCCGACCGGACATCCAATGCAGTCAGCTGATAGGTCTGTGCGTTTCCCGGTTCGTGCAGCGTCACCGACCCGCCCACCGCAGGGGTCCGAAACTGCTCGGCCGGGCGTTGTTCCAGTTCCGCTTCCAGCCGCACCTCCAGGGTACGGAAGCGCTTCGGGCAGCTCTTCCGGCTCCGGGTCGCCCAAGGGTAGCTCTCCCGCCAGAACTTCCAGACCGTCGTTTCATCCAGCCCATAATGCCGCAGGAACGCTGCGACTGTATCATCACCGGCCATCTCTCCCGGAAGATAACCCACCCCGCAGCCATCTCTGGAATGCAGCCGCATCCCATTCAGTTCCAGCTCCGCGCAGAACCCCACATTCAACGGATTTTCCTGTTCCATCTGCTGTTCCTCGGCTCTGGTCAGGGTGCGGCTGCATTCGCCGTCTTCGGTCAGGCCCCATTTTTCCATATAGGCCCGCAGTTCTTCCTGCGGCACCTCCATCGCAAAGTCCACGACCAATCCCTGTCGGCACCGGTAGACCGCCGGGATGCGCCACTTGTACCCATGCCATTCAAATTCGCGGTCTACGCGCAGTTCCTCGCCGGGGTCGTTTCCCTCCTGTGTTCCCCAGAAATTTTTCCCAAAGCAGACTTTCCAGCGGCGGTGTTCGTGTCTCATGGCAGTTGTCCCCTTCCGTTTTTCTCTATTTTAACACCATTTCATCGGCCCCGCAATTTCTTTGCGAATTTTTGCCGGTTCCCAGCCGCCTGCCCCTACACAAACGGCGGCGGTTGTGCTATGATAAGGCTGAAAAATCGGTTTGGCACTGCCAACCCATGAAGAAGGTGTCGTTCATGTCTGATCTGCTTGAGACCCTGCGGCAGGAGGGCGTCGATCCCGCACTGCTCGCCGCTGTGGAAGAATACCGCGCAGGCCACCCGCTGGCCGAGGCGCTGCGCCCCCGCATCCCGGTGTCGGCCTTTACCTATTATGGTAAGGACGTCTGGGAGCAGGCTCTGGCCGCGCTGCTCTGCGGCGAGAACCTGCTGCTGGCAGGCGGCAAGGCCACCGGCAAAAATGTGCTGGCCGAGAACCTCTCCGCCGCCTTCGGCCGCCCTGCGTGGGACATCTCGTTCCATGTGAATATGGACGCAGCCTCCCTCATCGGCATGGATACGTTTGAGGGCGGCGCGGTCAAGTTCCGGCCCGGCCCGGTCTACCGCTGCGCCCAGTGCGGCGGGTTTGGTGTGCTGGACGAGATCAACATGGCCAAAAACGAGGCGCTGGCCGTCCTCCACGCCGTGCTGGACTTCCGCCGCGCCATCGACGTGCCCGGCTATGAGCGCATCCCGCTGGCCGAGGAGACCCGCTTCATCGCCACCATGAACTACGGTTATGCGGGCACCCGTGAGCTGAACGAGGCGCTGACGTCCCGCTTTGTGGTCATCCAGATGCCCACCATCACACAGGACAACCTCGAAAAGCTGCTCCGTGCCCAGTTCCCCGATCTGCACGCAAACTATGTCCACCAGTTCGCCCTGCTCTTCCTCGACCTGCAAAAAAAGTGCGACAGCGCGGAGATCTCCACCAAGGCGCTCGATCTGCGCGGGATGCTGGATGCGCTGCGGCTGATCCGCCGGGGCGTCCCGGCCGGGGCCGCGCTGGATATGGGCATCACCAACAAAGCCTTTGATTCCTACGAGCAGGGGCTGATCCGGGACGTCATCGCCGCCCGCATCCCGGCGCAGCTCACTGCCGCAAAGCTGTTCCGCTGATGGAAGCGCAGAGCTACACCGCCGAACAGCGGCGCGCAGCCAATCAGGTCTGGGCGGCAGCCGGCGCCTATGGGTTTGAGCCGCTGTTCCTTGCACACAACACCGACGGCACGATCGATTTTTACATGAATTGCATCGTAGGCCTGGTACACAGATATTACGGCGACGATCTCATCCGGAGCCTGTTCGGGCTTTGGGATGGCGACATCCGGGAGGCCGAACTCGACGACCTGACCTGGCTCTACCTCGAAAGCGCAGCCTATGCGTTGGAGCTGCCCCGCCGCCCGGTGCTGGCCGAGCTGCGCCGCGCCCATGCGGACTACTTTTTCGGCATCCAGTACAAGCTCTCCCGACAGGAGTGGATGGCCAAAAACCAGCTCGTCTACACCATGCAGGCAGACCGCTGGCGCACCGTGCAGGGCCGCCGCCCGCCGGTGATGACCCCTTACGAAGCCAACCTTGCCGCCGCGCTGGCCCCGCAGACGCCGCCGGAACCGGCTGCGCTGAAACCGGCCCTGCTGGCCCTCTTTGCCCACGCGAAGCTGTTTGACGGCACCGTGCACAAAAAGGCCGCGCTCCACCTGCATCTCGAAGGGCTTCTGGCTTCGCTTGCCACCAAAACGCTCCCCACCCAGATGATCAAGACGGACCGCGTCATGGTCGAGCATTCCAGCGCGGTGGATGCCGCAGGCAGCGGCGGGCTGACGGTGGACAAGCGGCTGGCCCACATCACCCTCCGGCAGAACGCCGCCGAAGACCGCGCCTACATCGAGAGCTGTTTCGGGCGCTCCCTCTACCCGCCGGAACGGCTGCGCAAGGCCGAGCAGGAGCTTTGCACCGGCGATCATCTGGGGTGCCATCTCTGGTTCGCCGCCGGTGTCCCCAGCCCCGAACAGGCCCCCACCCCGGAAGCAAAGCATCTGGCCGAACAGGCGCAGCTGCAGGCCGACCGGAACCGCGCCTACTACGCCAAGAACCGGGAGCTGCACCGCAGCGTCGTGCTGCGGCTGACCGAGCAGATCCGCAACTGCATCCTCGTGCACCAGCAGCCCCATGCGCGGGTGGCCCGCAGCGGCAGTCTCGACCCCGGGCGGGTCTGGCGGGCCCCTGTGCTGGACGACGCCCGCGTCTTCCGCTGCGCTGAGGAGGAGAACCAGCCCGCCTTCACCGTAGACCTGCTGCTGGATGCGTCGGCCTCCCGCCTGCACTGTCAGGAGGTCATCGCGGCGCAGGGCGTCATCCTTGCCGAGAGCCTGACCGCCTGCGGCATCCCTGTGCGGGTCAGCTGCTTTTCCAGCCTGCGGGGCTACACGGTCCTGCGGGTGCTCAAGGGTTTCTCGGACAAGAACCTACAAAACATCCACCAGTATTTCGCCTCCGGCTGGAACCGCGACGGCCTAGCCCTGCGGGCAGCGGGCGACCTGTTGGACTTTGCGCCCGGCCCCGCACCGCGTCATCTGCTCATTTTGCTGACGGACGCCTCCCCCAACGACAGCCGCCGTGTGCCGCCCTCTTCGGAGAACCCGCTGGGGCACGACTACGGCGGAGCTTTCGGTGTGGACGATGCCGCTGCCGAGGTGCGCACCCTTCGCCGCAAGGGGCTGCGGGTCTCCGCCGTCTTCATGGGCGAGGACCGCTCCATCCCCGATGCCGAGCGCATCTACGGCAAAGATCTGGCCCGCATCCGCGGCATGGACCAGCTGGCCCGCGCGGCCGGGCAGCTCATCCAGAACGAGATCCGCGAGCTGGGCGATTGACACCTCGCACCAAAAGACCGGGACTGCATGTTTGCGGCCCCGGTCTTTTGGTTACAACCATAGTGTTTATCTCTTCCCCCAATGCGCAAAAATATTTTTGCAATCTTCAAACTTTTAGTTGTAATTTGCGACAACTTATGCTATAATACAGCCAGAAAAGAACGAATCAATGGTTGTACGAGGAAGGAGACCCGCTATGGATGCCAATCGTTACTTTGAGCAGATGCACCAGGTCATGTCCGCGCAGAAGCGCGATTTCTCGTTGATTTTGAGTGTAAAGGTGCAGGACCTTGGCGGCGCGGATGCTTACATCGAGCTGCGCCGGAACGCATCCGGCCGCGCACGGGTCTTCTATTCCACCATGGGCCGCCGCAACCTCAACTTTCAGTTGTTCCGCAAAGGCTGGCAGTTGTGCCACAACGCATCCGGCGAGATGACCGGCCGTTTCCCCACCAAAGCGGACGCCCTGCTGGACGCAGCGGACTTTTCCGCCTGCATCCGGGACGATGCCTTTGACCCGGCCCGCACGGAATTTCTCGTGAACCAGCTCCGACTTCTTTCGGACACCTCCTGCCCTTCCCTGCCGCAGTCGGCCCGCGAAGGGGCGCTCATCACCGTGGACAGCTTTGTGGGCCGCGGCGGGCACTGGTGCTATTGGAGCACACAGGCCGCTGACTGCCTGCCTCTCGCTGCGCTGCTTTGCTGGCTGGGTGATTTTCTGGCCGGGAGCGAGCGCCGCACCCTGCAAAACTGCCCGCAGGCCATGGAGCTGGCCGCGCAGTGGCAGGCGGAGCTTTGCTCGCCCTTCACCTGCCCGGCGGACGCTGTCCGTTCTCCTGCCCAGCGCCCGGCCCCGCGCCGCGCCGCCCCTGCCGCGCAGAACCCCCACTGGCAGAGCATTCTGGCGGTGCTGGCCACCGTATGACAATAGTGCCCCGCCCTCTGGAAAACCAGAGGGCGGGGCACTTTTTCAATATTCGATCCCCTGCCGGGCGGCGATGCCCTTCTGGTAGGGGTGGCGGCAGCACTTCATCTCGGTGCTGTAATCCGCCGCATCCAGCATCCACTGCGGCGCAGCGTGTGCCGTCAGAACGCATTCCTGCCCATCCGGCCGGTACAGAACGGCCGTCTGAAGCAGCTCTTTGTCCACCATATCCAGTTCCCATGCGGAACCGGCCTCGTCCAGAAGAAGCAGATCGGCCGGCTGGGCCATGGCAGCCCGGAGGTTCTCATTTTGCAGCGCCCGCGTAGCCGCCTTTTCGGCGTCGTTCATCTGGAAGACGAACTTCTGCCCGGCCTTGCCGCGGTAGACTTTGGCCCCCAGCTGCTCCAGCAGCGGGATCTCGCCGCTTTTGCCGCCCTTCAGGAACTGCACGATGACCACACGCTTTCCGCTGCCCAATGCGCGCAGCGCAAGACCCATGGCGGCTGTGGTCTTGCCCTTTCCATCGCCCCAATAGAGATGCAGCAATCCGCGCTCCATCATGCGTTTTCCTCCGTGTACTGGACGGTTTTCACCACGTGCAGGATGTGTTCCGCCTTCCAGTCGCAGGCGTCCAGCACATAGCCGCCCGCATTGGGGCCGCACCATGCGTGGAAGGTCTTGTGCGGCACCGCGAACCGCTCCATTGCGGCCATCTGGGTGCCGCCGTGCGCCACGATGACCAGCCGCTCCTCGCCGTTGGCAAGCGCCTTGTCCACCAGAGCGGCAAACGCCGCGCAGACGCGGTCACAGAAATCGCTCTTCCGCTCCCCGTCCGGGTGAGCACTGGCTTCGTTCTGCCGGACCCACTCCAGATACTCCGGGTCCTGCTCCACACGGACGAACTTCTGCCCCTCGAACCGGCCGAAGTTCATCTCCTTCAGCCCCTCCACCGGCACCAGTTTTGCATCCGGAAAGAGGATCTTTGCCGTCTGCGACGTGCGCTGCAGCGGCGTCACATAAACGACCTCCGGGGAAAAGTCCGCCCGCCGCAGCTGGGCCGCGCTTTCGGGCGAAAGCGGGATATCCCGCTGGCCCTGATACCGTTTCTGGGCGTTGTATTCAGTTCTGCCATGGCGCAGCAGATAGATCCACATGGTGTTGTCTCCTTTTTTCATCCTTTTGCCGCCCCATTATAGCCGATTTCCGCAAAAGATACAAGCCGCCCACGGTTCATTCTTCCCGTGCGCCTTTTGTCAAGCACAAAAAAGCACCCGCCGCAGGATGTGCAGCAGGTGCCGGAAATTTGACCGTTCTTATTCGTACAGGGGGAACGCCTTGGTGAGCGCCAGAACGCGGGCGGAGATGTCGTCCCGCTTCTCGTCATAGTGCCAGATGCAGTCGGCAATGCAGTCGGCGATGATCTTCATTTCTGCCGGGCCCATGCCGCGCGTCGTGACGGCAGGGGTGCCCAGACGGACGCCGGAGGTCACGAAGGGGCTGCGGGTCTCGCCGGGCACGGTGTTCTTGTTGGCCGTGATGTGCACACTGTCGAGGCGGGTTTCCAGCTCCTTACCGGTGCACTCCTCTTCCCGCAGGTCGAGGAGCATCAGGTGGTTGTCGGTGCCGCCGGACACCAGCTTCACGCTGCGGGCCTGCAGCTCAGCCGCCATGGCCTGTGCATTCTCCACGATCTTGCGCGCATATTCTTTGAATTCCGGCTTCAGCGCCTCCCCGAAGCAGACAGCCTTTGCCGCGATGACATGCTCCAGCGGGCCGCCCTGGGTGCCGGGGAAGACGGCAGAATTGATCCGCTTGGCCAGCACCGCGTTGTTGGTCAGGATCAGGCCGCCGCGCGGGCCGCGCAGGGTCTTGTGGGTCGTGGTGGTCACAACGTCTGCATAGGGCACCGGGCTCTGGTGATAGCCGCCCGCCACCAGACCGGCGATGTGGGCCATATCGACCATCAGGTAAGCGCCATAGCCGTGGGCGATCTCGGCCAGCTTTTCAAAGTCGATGGCGCGGGGGTAAGCCGACGCGCCCGCCACGATGAGCTTCGGGCGCACCGTTTTGACCTGCTTTTCCAGCACCGCATAGTCGATGACGCCGTCCTCGTTGACGCCGTAGGAAACGAAGTGGTAGTTCTTGCCGGACATGTTCACCGGCGAGCCGTGGGTCAGGTGGCCGCCCTGCGACAGGTCCATGCCCATGACGGTATCGCCAACGTCCAGCAGTGCAAAGTAGACGGCCAGGTTGGCCTGTGCGCCGGAGTGCGGCTGCACGTTGGCATACTTGGCCCCGAACAGCTTGCAGGCGCGCTGGATGGCGATGTTCTCGACCTCATCCACATAGGCACAGCCGCCGTAATAGCGCTTGCCCGGCAGACCCTCGGCATACTTGTTGGTCAGCACCGTGCCCATCGCAGCCATCACGGCAGGCGAAACGATGTTCTCGCTGGCGATCAGCTCGATGTTCTCCCGCTGGCGGGTCAGCTCGCGGCCCATCGCCGCAGCCAGCTCCGGGTCAGCCTTGCCCACCAGACCGATGGTGTCCATCATTTCATCGTACATTTTTACTACCCCTCTCTGACAGATCGTTCCGGGCAGAGCGGCTCCGAAGTGAGCCTTGCTCCCCTCCTCTTTATGATAACAAAATCAGCCCCGATGCGCAACCATATTTTCGCCTAAACCCTTGCTTTTTTTGCGGCCAGCGTTTATTATATCTGTATAAAAATCCGTTCCCGCGTTTGTGCAGCTTTTCAGAATCGACCCACACAAACTCCGGCGAAAACGAGGGAGGAAACCGCAGATGGATCATTCCCTGCAAAAAGCAGCCCAGCGCAAAGCGGGCATCGCCGCACGGCGGGCACTTTCCGCCGCCGCACGTTCTGCCGCAGACGCCGCGCTGTGCCGCCGCATCGCAGCACTGAACTGCTTTCGGAACGCCCGGACGCTCCTTGCCTATGCCGCCTTCGGCGGGGAGGCCGACCTGTCCGCTCTGCTGGCGGAGGCCGTACAGCAGGGCAAGACCGTCGCCTATCCCATCTGCGGCGCGGGCTTCACCCTGACGGCCGCTGTGCCCGGCCCGGACGGCTGGGAGGTAGGTGCATACGGCATCCGGACCCCCATCCCGGAACGGGCGCAGCTGCTCCCGCCCGAAGCGCTTGACCTGGTGCTGGTGCCCTGCACGGCCTTTGATGCCGCCTGCCGCCGCGTCGGGATGGGAAAAGGCTACTATGACCGCTACCTGCCCCGCTGCCGGAACGCCGTACTGCTTGGCGCTGCCTTTGAGGCGCAGCGGGTGGAGCAGGCAGCTGTGGACGCGCACGACCAGCGGCTGGACGGATTTGCAACAGAGGAGGGGATCTATCGTGGAACTGATGAATTTGAGCTGTGAGACGTTTTTAGAAGACCTTGCCGGCAGCGCCCCGGCACCGGGCGGCGGCGGGGCTGCAGCTCTGGTGGGTGCCGCCGGTGCCGCCCTTGGCAATATGGTCGGCAGCCTGACCGTCGGCAAGAAAAAATATGCCGCCGTGGAGGCGGACATCCTCATCCTGAACCGCCGTGCCGCCGCCCTCCGCAAGCGGCTGGAAGGGCTGGTACAGGCCGACGCCGACGCCTTTACACCGCTGGCCGCAGCCTACAAGCTGCCCAAAGAGACCCCGGAGCAGCAGGCCCACAAAGCCGCTGTGCTGGAGACCGCGCTGGAAGGGGCCTGTGCTGTGCCGCTGGAAATCATGTCCGCCTGCTGTGAGGGCATTGCGCTGGCGGCGGAATACGCCGAAAAGGGCAGTGTGATGGCCGTATCGGATGCCGGGTGCGCTGCACTGTTCTGCAAAGCCGCCCTGCAGGCCGCCGGGCTCAATGTCTCCATCAACACCCGGCTGATGGCCGACAACGCCCGCGCCACCGCCCTGAATGCACAGGCCGACGCCATGCTGGCGGAGTTTGTGCCGCAGGCCGACCAGATCTACGAGAAACTCACACATTCATTGAGGGGGTAATTCTGATGGCAACGATTTTGAAGGGCGCGCCCGTTGTGGCCGCCATGAACGAAGCAAACGCCGCCCGCTGTGCTGCAATGCAGGAAAAGGGCGTCGTGCCCACGCTGGCCGTGGTGCGCGTGGGTGCCCGCCCGGACGACCTTTCCTACGAAAAAGGCGTCCTGACCCGCTGCAGCAAGGTGGGCGTCGCCGTAAAGCAGTTCCTTCTGCCCGAAGATGCTGCACAGGACGCGCTTCTGGAGGTCATCCGGAAGATCAACGCAGACCCGTCCATCCACGGCTGTCTGCTCTTCCGCCCTCTGCCCAAGCAGTTCGATGACCGCGCCGTCCGCGCGGCGCTGGCCCCGGAAAAGGACATCGACGGCATCACGGACGGTTCGCTGGCCGGTGTGTTCACCAACACCGCCATCGGCTACCCGCCCTGCACCGCGCAGGCCTGTCTGGAGATCCTGAAGTATTATCAGGTGCCGCTCTCTGGTCGGCGAGCCGTGGTCGTGGGCCGCAGCCTCGTGGTCGGCAAGCCCGCCGCCATGATGCTGGACCGCGAAAACGCCACGGTGACGCTCTGCAATTCCCGCACCCAGGACCTGCCCGCCCTCTGCAAAGAGGCCGACATCGTGGTCGTTGCCATGGGGCGGCAGGGCTTCATCGGCAGCGACTGCCTGCGCGAAGGCCAGGTCGTGGTCGATGTGGGCATCCATGTCAACGCAGAGGGCAAGCTCTGCGGCGACGTCCGCTTTGACGAGGCAGAACCCCTCGTCGAGGCCATTACCCCGGTACCCGGCGGCGTGGGCACCGTGACCACCTCCGTGCTGGTCGGCCATGTGGTGGATGCCGCAGAAAAAACGCTGTAACAGACGATAGCAATTCAACTTTTTATAGCAGTTTGCGTTTTTAATGCACAAGCAACACCCGCAAACTGCATATCGCAAAGATGCCGTTTGAATGGTGCGCTCATTTCTTGACTTGCGATAAAATTTGCGATAAACGATTCTTTGAAGGAATATAATCATGTCGAAAGATGAATATTTGATCACAGATCCACCCCTTAAAGCGCTGACTGTTTTTGCGATGCCGATGATCCTTGGCAGCTTTTTTCAACAAGTATACAATATGGCCGATTCCATAATAGTTGGTCAATTTGTTGGCTCCTCGGCACTTGCGGCTGTTGGTGCTTGTGCTGCACTGACCAATGTTTTTATTTGTGTGGCGCTTGGCGCTGGTGTGGGCGCAGGTGTGCTTGTAAGCCGCTATTTTGGTGCAAAAAATTATGGTAAAATGAAAACCATTGTGTCAACGTCCCTGATCAGCTTTTTGATCTTAAGCGTTGTCCTTGGTGTCTTTGGCTTTTGCTTTTCCCATTTCATGATGAGCGGATTACAGACCCCTGCCGATATATTGGAAGAAGCCGTATTGTATCTGCGCGTCTACTTTGTGGGTTTCCCGTTTCTATTCATGTACAACATTCTTTCCACCATGTTCACTTCCATCGGTGAATCCAAAATTCCGTTGGGCCTGCTGATATTCTCCTCTATCCTGAATATTTTTATGGATCTCTGGATGGTGGCTGGTCTTGGTCTGGGGGTGTTTGGTGCAGCCCTTGCGACCTTGATCGCACAAGGAATTTCTGCCGTGTTTTCGTTTTTGATCTTTCTGTCTCGGATGCGGCAATACAAGAGCTCCTTTCGCAGGTTCGACCGGCAGGAGCTGTATTCCATGCTTCGCATTGCGGTACCATCGGTTTTGCAGCAGTCCACAGTGTCTATCGGTATGATGATCGTGCAGGCAGTGGTCAATCCCTTCGGCACACAGGCACTTGCCGGGTATGCGGCAACGATGCGGGTAGAAAATGTTTTTTCGCTGATCTTCGTATCCATCGGCAATGCAGTTTCGCCGTTTGTATCCCAGAATCTTGGCGCAAAGAAAATTGAGCGCATCAAAAAAGGTTATCATGCTGCACTGGTGTTGGATCTATGCTTTGCCGTTCTTGCTTTCGTGGTCATTGAAACACTGCACACACAGATTTCCTCGTTGTTCTTGGGAAAAGACGGAACCGCGTTGGCCTATCAGGTGTCCGGTGATTATATGAGATGGCTTGGTTACTTTTTCATCTTCATGGGCATCAAGATGGCAACGGATGGCGTTCTTCGCGGACTTGGGATCATGCGGCCGTTTCTTATTGCAAATATGGTAAACCTTGCAATCCGCTTGTCGGTTGCTTTGATTTGTGCACCGCGTTTTGGCATTGCTTTTGTTTGGCTTGCAGTCCCGGCAGGTTGGCTTGCAAACTTCCTTATTTCCTATGCGGCGCTCAGAAGATCGTGGCCAGAAGATAAAGCAGCGGTATCTCAATGATTTCATACAGTGGAGAGGTGCTTTTCCTGCGTAAATTCAAGGCACGAACGCTGGATGTTCTTCTGAACGCGATCCAATGTGCTTTTCAAGCGGTTTCGCCTTCTGACTGCTCAGGCTGGTTCAAATCTTGTGATGATTCGCACTATCACAATTTTCAAAAAGAGTACCTATCAACACAGCATATTTGCCTTTGCAGGGTACGAAAAAAGGCGCTCGGTGAGTGTTCACCAAGCGCCTTTGCTTTCGATGCTTAAAGTATAGCGTTTTTTCGTTCGCTTTTAATCTGAAAATTGCAACAACTTTTTCCGCGCAGATTTCCGTGTTTTGTAAAGTTGCACAAAGCCAGACCTTTATTTTTGTCGATTACCGGGTCAGCAGCAGAAGCCAGGCCGAAGCCACCGCCTGCAGGATGAGCCAGCGGGCCACCACCTGTTCATCGCTCCAGCCCATCCGCTTGCGCACATGGTCATGCAGCGGGGTCAGGGTGTGTTTGAGGATGCTGATGTGTAAAAACCGCTTGAAGCTGATCTTCAGGATGCCCAGGCTGCCGTCCACGATGAAGACCAGCGCCGCCAGCAGGAAGGAGAACGGGTGGCTGCTCTTGAGCGCCAGCACCGCGAGGAAGAAGCCCATGGCGCGGCTGCCTGCGTCACCCATCAGCAGGGTGGAGGGCTTGGCATTCATCCACAGGTAAGCCAGCAGTGCGCCGATGAAGACGATGGCGGCGGTGCTGTAGTCCCCCAGTTCCTCGCCGTAAGCCAGCAGGAAGGTGCCGATGCTGACCACCGCCAGGCTGGCCGACAGGCCGTCCACACCGTCGGTGCAATTGACGACGTTGATGCTGGCCCAGATGAGGACGACGATGAGCACGAGGTAGAGCGGATACGGGATGGCAAAGCTCCACTGCAAAAAGTTCACGGTGGTGCTGTTGAAGTTCAGGTAGGTCACACCCGCCACAATGGCGATGACGAGGTCGATGAAGCCTTTTTTGTATTCGTTCCAGGCCACCTCGGAGGCATCGTCAAAATAGCCGGAGAGCATGGAGGCGATGAGCAGCACGGTATAGATGATATACTCGGTGCGCAGCGGCACCACCGCCAGCGTAACCAGCGCGATGCAAAGCACGAAGATGAGGCCGGAGCCGCGGGCCTTGCCTTTGGAAAGCTCGCCGTTCACCGCAAATGCGCGGCCATGGTCGTGGGGGAGCTTCTCCCGGAAGACCGAATCCATCAGCGCCGTCAGCGCAAAAGCCAGCAAAAATCCCAGCGCGTCCACGGTGCGCTGACTGCCCGATAACAGTTGGAGCATACGATTTTCCTCTTTCCCGGAGCGGCACACAGCGCCGCTCCTGTTGTTTCACTCATAGGTAAGGAAAGTGTATCACGCCCGGCTGAAAAAATCAATCTCCTGCGCACAAAACACGCCGGTTTGACATTTTTCATTCTTCCTTATATAATAGGTATGTTCTGTCCCCCTGTGCGGGGCATTTTTTATGCGAACAGGAGAAGCCATGACACTTTCACTCGAACAGCTCTCCTCCCGGATGCGCCGGGGGGAGGACATCCCCTTGCGGGAAACAGCGCAGGTCGTGCTGGCGCTGAGCGTCCCTTCCATTTTGCAGCAGATGGTCGTCACCGCCATGGAATACATCGACGCCGCCATGGTGGGCCACATCGGGGCCGAAGCCACGGCCGCCATCGGAATCGTCAGTTCCAGCACCTGGCTGCTCCACGGCATCCTGGTGGGGCTGTACACTGCCTTTTCCATCCAGATCGCGCAGTATCTCGGCGCCGACCGCCAGGCCGACGCACGCGGTGTGCTGCGGCAGGCCATGCTCTTCAACCTCATCCTGGGTCTGGCGGCGGCAGGGTTCGGCATCGGCATCAGCCGCTTTCTGCCCGGCTGGCTGGGCGCTGACCTCTCGCTGCAGGCCAACGCTTCCGCCTACTTTGCCATCTGGTCGGCCGCCCTCCCCTTTACCATGGCCATGGGCATGTACGCTGCCATGCTCCGTGCCACCGGCGACGCCCTGACGCCCGGCCTCATCAGCGTTCTCGTCTGCGGGCTGGACGTCGTGTTCAACTTTTTTCTCATCAACCCTACCCGAACGCTGCCCCTCTTCGGCACCCGCGTCACCGTCTGGGGTGCCGGGCTGGGCGTTCCGGGTGCGGCGCTGGGCACCGCCCTTTCCAACGTGATCGGCGGGCTGCTGGCGCTGGCCATCCTGCTGCTGCGGGACGGCCCCCTCTGCATCCGGAAGCCCGGCTCCTGGAAGATCACCCGCGCCTGTCTGCTCAACCTCTGGCGGGTGGGTGCCCCGCTGGCCGCAGAGCGCGCAGCCCTCTCCTCGGCGCAGGTGGTGCTGGTGCGCATCGTGTCGGGGCTGGGCACGGTGGCCATCGCCGCCAACAGCCTCGGCGTCAGCGCCGAGGGGCTGTGCTACATGGCCGGTTACGGCATTCAGGATGCCGCCATCGCCCTCATCGGGCAGGCTGTGGGTGCCAACCGGAAGGACATGGCCAGGCGGTTCGCCTGGCTCTGCACCGGCATCGGCATCGGCATCATGGCGCTGTCCGGCATGGGGCTGTGGGTGTTTGCCCCGGCGCTGATGGGCATCTTCACCGCCGACGCCGCCGTCATCGCGCTGGGTGCGCGGGTGCTGCGCATCGAAGCCTTCGCCGAACCGATGTTCGGGGCCAGCATCGTGGCCAGCGGTGCCATGCAGGGCGCGGGCGACAGCACCGCCTGCTTCGTGCTGAACCTCGTCAGCATGTGGGGCATCCGGCTCACCCTCGCCTTCCTGCTGGCCCCTCGGCTGGGCCTCGTGGGCGTCTGGGCCGCCATGTGCCTCGAGCTTTGCATCCGGGGCGCGCTCTTCCTCCTCCGGCTTGCAAGGGGAAAGTGGCTCGACAAGGGCGCTTTGCAATAAAAAAACAACCTCTCCGTCATCGCTTTGCGATGCCGCCTCTCCTCGGTAGGAGAAGCGGCAAAGCCGAAGGCTTTGACTGAGAGGTTTTTCTTTCTTACTTAATTACTTGCGGCCATGCAGGATGGGCGACAGCGGCTTATAGATGACCATGCAGAGCACGGCATCCAGCAGGCCCTTGACCAGCGTGAAGGGCAGGTTGAAGATGACGAGGCACTTAATGAGGCTGTCCGCCGAGGGCAGGATGGCCTGATACATCCCGAGGATGGCTTCCAGCGGCATATGGTAGAACTGCACATACGCCGGGTAGACGACAAAGTAGTTGGCCGGCACACTGATGAGGGCCATTGCGGCCGCACCCGCCAGCGCACCGAGGATGGCGGTCTTACGGCTCTTGTGACGCTTGTAGACGAAGCCCGCCACGGCGGAGAAGACCGCGCCCAGAATGAAGTTGCACAGCTCACCCACGCAGGCGGTGGAGGTGCCCTTGATGACGATGTGGAGCAGGTTCTTCATGAAGCTGATGACCACGCCGTACACCGGGCCGAGGGCGAAGGCACCCAGCAGGGCGGGCAGGTCGGAGAAGTCCATCTTGACGAAGGACGGGATGAGCATCGGGATGGGGAACTCGATGAACATCAGGATGAAGGCCACCGCGCTGAGCATGGCGGCTACGGTCAAGTTGTGGGTCGTGTTTTTTTTCATGGTAATTTCCTCCCGTAGGGGCGCATGGCCCCGCTCAATTGAACTGGAAAGCCCTTTTCGCGCCGTACCGGAACCGGGAAGACAACCAAAACCGCGCCCTGCCGCAGCAAACACTGCAACAGGGCGCGCAAACAATTCGATTTGTCTGCCGTTTCTTGCATCCGGACTATACCGTTGGCCCCGGAGTCACACCGGGTCAGCACTCTTTTGGAGTGGTCGCGGGCTGTACCGCCAGTGGGGAATCGCACCCCGCCCTGAAACGAACTTTCTGGGCAGAGTATAACGCGCCGGGCTGCACTTGTCAACCCCCAATTTCGGTTGCCCTTTCCGCGCGCTTTATGGTATACTGGGGCGTAATATTTTATTTCCGAGGAGTTTTTGCCATGATCTTTTCCATCCGCGATCTCGCGTTCGAGATCGGTTCCCTCTATCTGGAAGGCTGGCTTGCCCTGGCGGCGCGCTGCGTCTGTGCGCTGCTGCTCTTTGCTGCCGGGGCGCTGGTCTCCCTGCTGCTGCGCAGAAAGCTCTTCCCCATCCTGCAGGCCCGCAGCTGGCATTTTGCCGCCACCCCCATCCTGCTGCGCAGTCTGGATCGCCCGCTGGAACGGATGGCCGTCTTCACCGGCCTCTACCTTGCGCTGACCAGCCTGCCGTGGGCCATCACCGGCCTGCCCAAATTCCTGCTCGTGGCCTACAAGGTCGTGATGTGCTTTCTGTTCTGCGAGGGTCTGTATCAGGCCTCGGATGTGGCTGACCTGCTGCTGGCCTCCTGCAGCCTAGAGATCCGCTCCAACAAGACCCTGCTCGCCCTGCTGAACACGACCTACAAGGTGCTGGTGGTCGTGCTCGGCGTTGCCACCATCGCGCAGGTCATCGGCTTCCCCATCGGCAGCATCGTCGCCGGTGCCGGTCTTGTCGGTCTGACCATTTCGCTGGCCGCACAGGAGAGCGCCAGCAACCTGTTCGGCGGTCTGGTCATCCTGCTCGACAAGCCCTTCTCGGTGGGCGACTGGATCACTGTGGGCGAGATCGAGGGCGAAGTCATCGACATCAACTTCCGCTCCACCCGCATCCGCGCCATGGACAAAACGGTCAGCATCGTCACCAACAGCAAGATCTGTTCCTCCACGGTGCAGAACGCTGCGCTGCGCACCATGCGGCCCTATCGGTTCACGCTGGGCGTCACCTACAACACCACCCGCCCCCAGCTGGAAAAGCTGATGGCCGACCTCAAGACCATGCTGGACGAAAGCCCCTACACCCAGAAGGGCAGCAACATCGTCCGGCTGACCAGCTTTGGCGATTCCAGCATCAACATTCTGGTTTCCGCCTATCTTCAGACGAACACCTATGCCGTCTTCCTCGAAGAGCAGAACGACCTGAACCTGAACATCATGGACATCATGCAGGCCGACGGTGTGGACTTCGCCTTTCCCTCCACCAGCGTCTACATCGAAAAGTCCGGCTCCTGAGCTACACTCCTCCGCTCCCTCTCACGAGGGAGTTTTTTGTTTACAGGCAGATGGAGTTTTCGTGCATTGCACTCACAAGGCCACATCCAGCGCCATCATCAGCGCAAAACCCAGCACCACGCTGATGACCCCGGCAGGCTCATCAGCCTCCACGGCTTCGGGGATCATCTCCTGCGCCGTCACGCAGACCATACACCCGGCAGCGGCGCTCATCAGCCAGGGCAGAGCAGCCTGCACCCAGCCCGCCAGAGCCAGCGCCAGCAGCGCCCCCAGCGGCTCCACCAGCCCGGAGGCCAGCCCGGCCCCGAACGCCCGCTTCCGGCTCTCCCCGTTTTGCAGCAGCGGCAGGCTGACCGCTGCGCCCTCCGGAATGTTCTGCAGCCCGATGCCCAGCGCCAGAGCCAGAGCGCCGCTCATGGCGTCCGCCTCCCCGGACAGCGCCAGCGCAGCCGCCAGACCCACCACCATTCCTTCCGGCAGGTTGTGCAGAGTCACGGCCAGCACCATCCGGCCGCAGGGCCCGGCCCCGGCACCTGTCAGCAGCGTCCCCGTCGCCTGTTCCAGCCGCAGCAGGCCCACTGCTCCGATGACCAGCCCCGCCGTGGGCGGGAGCCACGCAGGCAGCAGCCCTTCCTCTGCCCGCTGGATGGCCGGCAGCAGCAGGCTCCACACACTGGCCGCCAGCATGATGCCCGCCGCCATGCCGCAGAGCATCCGCCGCGTCTTCGGCTCCTGCGTCGGCCGCATCAGAAAGACACCGGCTGCCCCCACCGTCGTGCAGCAGGCTGGCAGCAGCAGGACCGCCGCCAACAGAAAAAAGATCCCGTTCAAAACGCATTCCCCCTTCCCGCCGTTCTATGCAGGAAAGAGGAATGTGGTGAACGGGATCGTCCCTGTTTCAGAAGGGATCGTCGTCTTCTGCGTCGGCATCGCCGCACGCTCCGTCATCGTCCGAGGCGAACGCGCTGTCCGTATCTTCGCCGCCGAAATTGCGGTCGAACGCGGTCATATACTGTGCATAGCCCTCATCCCCTGTGCCAAAGTAACCAAAATCAAAGTCTTTCATCGCGGTGTCCTCCTGCTGTCGTTTCTGTTCCGAACAGGCCTTTCCTGTTCTGTTTCCCATTATACACTTTTGCCGTCCCATAAACCGGATATTCAAACTATGATTCTGCACCATTGGCGCAGTGGCTTTTGTGTACCCTTCTTTTGCCTGGTTTTGCAGATTTTGTGAAAATGGCAGTCTGCTAAAAAAGCCTTGACTTTTGGGCAATATTTCTAACAAATGTGTGGATTTTCCTTTGTAAATGCAATCTTTGCCGAAAAGCCCTTGATTTTTTTGACAAACGGACTAGAATATCATTTTGCAGAACGATCCCGCCTGTGAGGGGTCGGCTGTGAATTTTTTAGATCGTAAGGAGATTTTGGAATATGAAACTCAAGAATGTTGCTGTTGTCGTTGCTGCTCTGGTTCTGGCTGTTGGTATGACTGCCTGCGGCGGCTCTTCTTCCACTGCCGCTTCTTCTACCGCAGAGTCTGCGGCTTCTTCCGTTGCTTCGGTCTCTGCTTCCTCTGAGGCAGCTTCCAGCGAAGCCGCATCCTCTGAAGCTGCATCTTCTGAGGCAGCTTCTTCTGAGGCAGCTTCCAGCGAGGCTGCTTCCTCTGTGGCTGCTTCTTCCACTGCCGCCTAAGTTCTGATTTTGTCCCGTTGCAAATAGCGGAATGCCGCCCTACAGGCTCTCACCTGTGGGGCGGCATTCTGTTTTTTTTTATTGACACTTCTCCCGAATGGGTCAGACGCCCCAGAACAGGATGCCCAGCCCTGCCGCCAGAACGATCATTCCGATCGGCGAGGGGGCTTTTTTTATTACCTTTTTGTAGGCGAAGTGCACCGCCCACAAAAGGGCAAACACCGCCGCCGACCGGGCCGAAACGGAGAGCCCGCCGCCCACGGTCGTGAAGCCCGCCAGCGTGGAGAGCCCCATGGTCAGGGCCGTGGCCAGGATCATCGCCACGACGCAAGGCCGCACCCCGGAGAGGAAGGCTTCCACCCCCGCATACTTCATCAGGTTTTGCAGCACCGCTGCGATGAGCAGAATGATGACGAACGAAGGCAGCACCACGCCCAGCGTGGCGAAAAACGCACCCAGCAGCCCTCCTTGCGAGGAGCCGATGAAGGTTGCCATGTTGACGGCCAGCGGGCCGGGGGTGGACTCCGACACTGCAATGAAGCTCAAAAACTCGCTCTCGGTCAGCCAGCCATGCGAAAGCACAGTCTCCCGCACCAGCGAGATCATCCCGTAGCCGCCGCCAAAGGAGAGCGCCCCGATCATGAGAAAGTTCAGGAACAGCTGCACATAGATCATCTTCCCGCACCCGCTTTCTTCACAAGATAGAGCAGCACCCCCGCCGCCCCGCTGAGCAGGATGTAGTAGATGGACGAAAACGACACCGCCGCCACCGAACAGCCCACCATGGCCGCGATGACCGCCGCCAGGATGCAGACGTTGAACGCATTCCGTTCCAGCTGGCGCAGCATCTTCAGCCCCGCCGAGAGGATGAGGTAGATGACGCAGACCTGGATGCCCCGGAACGCATGGGCCACCACCGTCAGGCTCAGAAAGCGGTCAAAAAATAGCGAGATGCAGTAGATGACCACAAAGGACGGGATGCAGACGGCCACCGTGGAAGCTGCCGCTCCGGCGGTGCCGTCGATCTTATAGCCGATGTAGGTGGCGCTGTTCACCGCCACGGGGCCGGGCGTTGACTCGGCGATGGCGACCATATCCAGAAATTCCTCTCTGGACACCCACTGTTTTTCCTCGACGAATTCGTGCTCCAGCAGGGCGACCATGGCATAGCCGCCGCCAAAGGTGAACGCGCCGATCTTCAGGAATGTCCAGAACAGGGTCGAAACTTTTTTCATGCCTGTTTCCTCCCAAAAACGAATCGTTTGTTCCATGTCTCCTTACTATATCGCCCTGCCGCCCGCCTGTCAAGAATCACCCCGCCCGCAGAGATGGGATCTCTGTGCAGAAAGCGGCGCAGCTCTTCTCTTTCTCCGCGCGGCATGGTATACTGAACACAGACACCTGATGTTACAGAAAAGAGGTCTTATTTCATGAAAACCGCATTGACCATTGCAGGCAGTGATTCCAGTGGCGGTGCCGGCATCCAGGCCGACATCAAGACCATGGCGGCCAACGGCGTCTTTGCCATGAGTGCCATCACGGCCCTGACCGCACAGAACACCACCGGTGTGACCGGCATCTTTGAGACGACGCCGGAGTTTCTGGCCGCTCAGCTGGACGCCGTGTTCACCGACATCTACCCCGACGCCGTGAAGATCGGCATGGTCTCCTCGGCACCGCTCATCCGCACCATCGCCGAGCGGCTGCGCTTCTATGAGGCAAAGCACATCGTGGTGGACCCGGTGATGGTGGCCACCTCCGGCTCCCGGCTGCTGCGGGACGACGCCATGCAGGCCCTCACGGAGCAGTTGCTCCCGCTGGCAGAGGTCGTCACGCCCAACATCCCGGAGGCCGAGATCCTTTCCGGCCTAGCCATCACCGATGCCGCCGGGATGGAGGCCGCCGCCCGGAAGATCAGCGAGCAGTACGGCTGTTCCGTCCTCTGCAAGGGCGGGCACAAGGTCAACGATGCCGACGACCTGCTCTGGCGGAACGGCAGCGGGAAGTGGTTCCGTGGGGAGCGCATCCACAACCCCAACACCCACGGCACCGGCTGCACCCTGTCCAGCGCCATCGCCTCCAATCTGGCCAAAGGCTATGACCTGGACTCCTCAGTCGAGCGGGCCAAGGAGTACATTTCCGGCTGTCTGTCCGCCATGCTGGACCTCGGCCATGGTTCCGGCCCCATGAACCACATGCACAAGCTCTTCCTCGATTAAGCAGCACGAAGCCCCCATCCCTGCGGTGCAGAGATGGGGGCTTCAGTCTGCGTTATTTTGCCCAGGTGACCGCCTCGCTGCCGGTATAGTCGAACCGGCCGTCGTTCTTTTCTTCCAGCGCCTTGATCATGTGGTAGGTGTATTCGTTGTAAGGCGTCGGGATGCCCAGCTCTGCGCCCATCCGCATCAGGGCACCGGAGAACATGTCGATCTCGGTGTGGCGTCCGGCGTCCAGATCCTGCAATGTGGAGTATCGGGCCGTGGGCGGCACGGCACTGCCCCGCCCGGCAGCGGCATCGGCGATGCGCAGGTCGATGCCTTTGGCCGCTGCAATGGCCTCCAGCTCCCGGCGCAGACCGTCGCTGATGGCCTGCATGTGTACGCTGTCCCGGTAGCAGCCCACGCCCGCGCCCAGGATGGCCTGGGGCAGGTTGTTGCAGACATTCAGGCGGAACTTGGCCCACATCTCTTCCCGGATGTGCTCCGTGACCCGGTAGTGGATGCCGCTCCCCTCGAACAGTTCCACGATGGCCTGCACCCGCTCGCTCTGGAACGGTGCCTCCTGCTCGCCGAAGATGATGCCCAGCGTGGCGTCCGGGTCAAAGTGGAAGCCGTCGGCCTCCTTATGAGACGCCACCTTGATGAGCGAGCGGATGACATGCGCATCCCCCACCTCAGCAGCGATGCGCTCCTCGCTGTCCACGCCGTTCATCAGGCTCATGACCACCGTGTGCTCTCCCACGGCCTTTCGGATGCTGTCCATTGCGCCGGGCAGCGCACCGTATTTCAGGCAGACCACGAGAAAGTCCACCCCGTGGGCCTCCTCCGGTGCCCAGACCTCCGGGCGGTAGGTCCTGCCGTTGATGCCGATGCCGTTTGCCTTCAGCCGCGCGGCGCGTTCGCCCTCGGCCAGCACCCCCAGCCGGATGCCCGGCTTTTCCGCCAGACCCCAGATCACATACGAACCCACGGCACCGGCTCCCAGCACCGCCACAGTTTGCATCTTCATTCTTCGTTCCCCCTCGTTTTGTATTGCGCTTTCATTCTAGCACGAAGCCGCGCCTCTTTGCAAGATGCTGCCCTGCCGGATGTTCTTTTTGGGGCGGGGCCTGCTCTGTTTTCCTTGCAAAGTGCCGTCCGCGCCTCTATAATAAATATAATAAAATCTCAAGCTGTCGATTTCAAAAAAGGAGAAACACCATGGAACATTGGCACCGCAGCGGGCAGGCCCTGCTCAACGAAATTTCCACCACCCGGCTCCCCGCCAGCCAGCTGGCCGTCTGGTCGATCGGCCAGTGCGGGTTCATTTTCAAGTACGAGGACACCGTCGTCTGCATCGACCCGGTGCTCAGCGACCTGACCGGCCCCAGCGGCTCCCCCCGCTGCTACCCCGCCCCCCTTGCCCCCGAGGGGGTCGCCC
>OGPT01000573.1_pt1 | contig 39323 bp, 38 predicted proteins | sample 1552951 | NCBI WGS metagenome assembly OGPT01 (sample SAMEA2580224, study PRJEB22360) | human gut metagenome | biome: human gut; feature: human-associated habitat; material: faeces | place: Denmark | collected 2008/2010
CACGGAGGGAGCCGCCATGAAGCAAAGAGCGTTTCGACAAATTAAGACAGGCTATGTACTGTTAAAAAAAGCCTGTCCCCGGCAATGGGGACAAGCGGCCATGAGTATGTACTATACCATGTAAATCAACTGCATATCACTTCTGCTTTCGCCCGGTGGGTCTGCGACCTGCCGGGCGAAATTTGTTGTTTCCTGCGGTTCTTCGGTGCGGGCCGGGGCCGCAATGTTGCTGCCAATGAAAGGAGTGGCATAAGCAGCTTTATCTTCTCACTCTCCCGCAGATCGGGGGTGAGAAGATGAACGAATACACCTTTGACTATGTGGAACGGAACCGGCTGGACGCTTTCTGCAAGACCGTTCTTCGCAACGAGGCCAAAAACTACCTGTCGGAGCTGGCCCGCCGCCGTGACCGGGAAAAGCCGCTGGACACCTTGCCGCAGACTGAAATGGACAAGCTCTATACGCTGGACGAATATCCCAGCGACAGCTTTATATTCTCGGCCTTTGGCTATGACCTACATATCCGGGACGAGCTGGTGGCCGGAGCTTTTGCCACCTTGCCGGAACAGGAGCAGCAGATTTTAATTTTGCGCTTCGTCGCGGCTATGGCGGACGGCGAGATCGGCGGCCTTGTGGGGATGTCCCGCAGCGCCGTCCAGCGCCACCGTACAAAGACCTTGAACGAACTGCGGCAGAGATTGGAGGATAACGGAGGGAGGAACGCGAAATGAAGCAGCCCACATTCCACGGCAGGGTGCTTCTGCCCCTGTCTATCTTTGCAGAGGCCCGCGCCGGTGATCCGCTGGCAATGGAGCGCATCTTGCGGTACTATGACGGCTACATGAATAAGCTGTGTACCCGGACACTCTACGATCTGGACGGAACGCCTCATGTGCGGGTAGACGAGTACATGAAACACCGATTGCAAAACAAGTTGATCCAGGCCATCCTAAAGGACAGCCTATGAGAAAACGCCGTGAAAGACCTGAAATGGCGGGCTTTTCAGTAACTTAAATGCGTAGATAGAATGGTTTTTCGGCCCTCATATTCAGCATATCGCTTGTAATAACATCTTACGCTACTGACTATTTATTTTCGCACCGTCGTTGCGCGACAGATTGTATCTTGATATAATATAACCCTACACTATGACACCAGACTTTTGACAAGAGGTATAATTATATCTATGGTACAAGGAGGTGATTGAAGTGAATACATATAGAACAACAGAAGTCGCTACGGCCATTGGAATACACCCTAACACAGTACGGCTATATGAGGAGTTGGGCCTTATTCCAACACCAGAACGCGAAAGTAATGGCTACCGAATTTTTACAGAATTTCACATTCAACAATTTTTACTGGCCCGGACTGCTTTTCAAATTGAAGTGCTACAAGGTGGTTTGAGAAAGAAAATTATTTCTGTGATTAAACTCTCTGCACACAAAAAATTTGACGAAGCACTTATCCTCACACAGGAATATTTAGAAGGAGTCCGGATGGAGAGAAATAATGCTGAAGAAGCAATCCAAATTGTACAAGATATTCTTTCGGGTGAGATTGAGGAACATCGTTTCTCTATGAAGCGAAAAGAAGTGTCGGAATATTTGGATATTTCTATGGACACTTTGAGAAATTGGGAAATGAATGGCTTGCTTACGGTTAAGCGCAAAGAAAATGGGTATCGTGTCTATACAGACGAGGATATAAAACGGTTGAAAATTATTCGTTCTCTCCGCTGTGCCAAATATTCTTTGGAGGCCATTTTGAGGATGCTCCGCCAACTATCCAAAAATCCAGACATTGATATAAAAGCTGCATTGAATACTCCCCGCCAGTCGGAGGATATTATTTCAGTCTGTGATCAACTTATTATATCTTTAACTGCGGCAGAACGTAATGCAGAGAAAATCATGGGAATGTTGCAGGAAATGAAAGAAAATTATTAAAACCCTCCACTTTGCCACCAGTCTTTGGACTGGTGGTACTCTTTTACTATCAAAGGAGGTATAGTGATGGAAACAATTATCCAAGTGCGGGGGCTGACAAAAGCCTATGGTCAACTCCCAGCGGTAGATCATGTGAGTCTATCAGTAAAAGCAGGTACTGTGTTCGGCCTGCTGGGGGCAAATGGAGCCGGAAAAAGCACAACGATTGAGTGCATTTTAGGGACAAAGAAAGCTGACAGCGGTGAAATATCTATTCTCTCTCTTAATCCTCAAAAGGACAGACGCCGCCTGTTTCAAAAGGTTGGTGTTCAATTTCAAGAGTGCGATTATCAACCAGAAATTAAAGTGTCGGAGCTATGCGAAGAAACCGTTTGTCTGTATAAGGACCCGGCTGACTGGAAAAAGCTGTGTACACAGTTCGGACTTGCGAACAAAATAAATTCAGCAGTCAAGAGTTTATCTGGTGGAGAACGTCAACGGCTTTTTATCGTACTTGCCCTAATCCCCAATCCGCAGGTTGTTTTTCTGGATGAATTAACCACCGGACTTGATACAAAGGCCCGGCGTGATGTTTGGAAAATTCTGGTAGAGTTAAAAAATCAAGGAATGACCATTTTCCTAACTTCTCACTTTATGGACGAAGTTGAAGCCCTGTGTGACGAGATTTGTATTCTCAAAAAAGGCCAAATTGCGTTTTATGGGACGATCATGCAGGCCATAGAAAAGAGTGGTTACGAAAAATTTGAGGATGCGTATTTAGCACTTGCTGGTGAGGAGGTCGATGCGGAATGAGGTCTTTTGCTACGCTCTTAAAAAATGAGCTGAAATTGAGTATCCGAAATATGAACATGGTAATCTTTGCCGTTATATTGCCGTTGGTCGTGCTGGTGATACTTGGCTTTCTATACGGAACAAGCCCAGCGGCAGAAGGAGCTGGCTTTACGTTTTTGGAGCAATCTATTGGTGCGCTCTGTACCATTTCTATCTGTGCTGGCGGTTTGATGGGGCTGCCTTTGGTGGTATCGGAATACCGGGAAAGAAAAATACTTAAACGCTTCAAGGTAACTCCGATTAGCCCCATTATGCTTTTGATGGTGGAGTTTTTAATCTATGTTATTTATTCTGCCGTTTCCCTTGCTACGGTAATTCCTGTGGCGATGTTGTTTTGGAAAGACCTGCTAATAAAAGTCAAGTAGAAATTTCAGATTTTTTAGGGAGGCAAAAAGGCAACACAAAATCAAGCCGCTGAGCATCTCAAAATTAAAACGGCGGCCAGCCAGATGGTATAGCACAAGAAAATCAGTCGTGTTCCAGGGAATCCAAGTAGGATTTCACAGAAGCGTAGTAGATACGCAGGAACTTATTTGCGGAGGCCATCATGTAGACACGGTAGGGCTTGCCTTCGGAGCGTTTCTTGTTCATGAACTGGTAGACCGGCTCATTCATTGGAGCATGCTGTAGGATGACACTCATCACCAGAAAGAGCGTTCTGCGCAGCGAAGCAGATCCGCGTTTGGAAATGCTGCGGCTACGGACATCCATTTGGCCGGATTGGTAGGGTGGGGCGTCAATGCCCGCAAAGGCCACCAGCGCTTTCTTGGAATGAAAACGGCGCACATCGCCAATTTCAGCCATGAGTTGAGGGCCGAGAGTAGGGCCAACACCAAACATCTCCATCACCACAGGATACTCCGGCAGAGAAGCCGCCAGGGACTGCATCTCCTGCTTGAGAGCAGCTAACGCGGCGGAAGTTGCCCGGAGTTGGGAAACGGCCTGTTCTACCAAAAGTTTTGCTGTATCCGTTTTCGGCATGACACCGAAGTGGCCACAGGATGAGGCATAAATATCCAGCGCCTTGTCTTTGCTGAAATTGTAGCCGTGCTTCTTGCACCACTTCTGGTACTTGGCGGTAAAGGCCTTCTCAGACAGGCCACAGACGCACTCGCAATGCCAAAAGGCGGCGACAAAGTCCACCCACTTCTCGCTGCCATCGGCACGGGGTGGACTGGTAAACAGGCGGTTTGCGTCTGGAAAAGCGGTGTCCAGCAGGGAGATCAGGTTATTCTTCAGCATGGTCTGTACTTTGGAATACTGCTGGTACTGCCGGTAGCAGGTCTTCAGCATGAGCCGGGTGTCCTCTTCTGGGACATATCTCGGCAGTATGAGCCAGTGGTCAAGACCGTAGTTGGCCAGCTTCACGGCATCCTTCTTGTCGGTCTTGGCCCGTCTTAAACTGTTGTTCCCGTAGTCATGCACCAGCATTGCATTGACTACGGAGACATAAAGCCCCGCGTCGTGGAGCAGCCAGGCCACCGGCGCGTGGTAATTACCCGTGGATTCTATCACCACACGGGTCTCACCGTCCAGGCTTTTGAGCAGCCCTGCCAGCTTGCTCAGTTCACTGTCGGTGTGAAGCACCTCAAAGGGCGAGATTACCACCTCTCCAAAAGGGCGCATGACTGCAATCATGCTCTTACCCTTGGAAACATCGATGCCAACGCAGTTCATTCACATTCCTCCAATACAAAGAATCTGCAACCGGAATCCATCTTTTCTCGCTGCCGATTCAATCTATTGTGTGACACGAACTCTCCGACATCCGGTGGTTCAACCTGCTTAAATCGAACGCTGCAACGAGAGGATGGCTAACAGTCTTTCACACGGACATACAAGCCCAAGGAGTGATTGGTCAGCCAGTTGCTCCTCTCATTGTAGCTTAGGCACGAGATGGAGGGAAAGCCGGACTGGCTGTCCGGCTTTCCTGTCCAAATTTATTGTAATAGGAGTGAAGCAATATAGAAGTAAAAGTACCAAAGGAAATCCGGGATTATCAGGAGTCCATCTTTTTTGGACTTTCCACCCGACAGTTTATCTGTTCCCTGCTTGCAGTAGGGGTAGCAGTCGGTCTGTATTTTGGTTTGCGCCCGCTGATTGGCAGCGAAGAAGTTGGTTGGATGTGCATTCTTGGAGCAGCTCCATTCGCTGCCTGCGGCTTCTTTAAGTACCATGGGATGACCGCCGAACAAGTGGCATGGGCTTGGTTTAAATCAGAATTTCTGTATCCGAAAAAGCTTGTGTTCAAGTCTGAGAATCTCTACTACGAAGCCTTGAAAGATGCCATTGCAGAGGGCGAAAAGCCGCCACGCAAAAGGAAAAAGCGTAAGTTTCAGCCACCAGCTGGGAAAGAACAGTAACCTTTTTCATTTTTCGCACTGAAAGGAAGGATGCCTATTATCAAAACGCTTGTCAAAGCAACGAAATTAGAGAAAGAAAAATTCACCATCCCGAAGTCCGTACAGGATGCCATCCCTATCCAGCGCATCTGGCCGGATGGGATTTTTCAGGTAGGAAGCAGGTTTTCCAAAACCTTTTCCTTTACCGATATTAACTATCAAATCGCCGGAAAAGAGGACAAGACAGCGATGTTTCTCGATTATTCAGAGCTCCTCAATGCGCTGGATTCCGGAGCCAGCGCCAAGATCACCATCAACAATCGGAAAATCAATAAAGCGGAATTTGAGAAATCCCTGCTGCTTCCTATGAAAGAGGACGGGCTGAACCATTTCCGCAAAGAGTACAACGAGATGCTGCTCTCGAAGGTAACCGGCACCAACAACAGTGTGGTGCAGGACCGTTACATCACCATCACGGTAGCGAAGCGGAATATCGATGAAGCCCGCACCTATTTCTCCCGTGTGGGTACGGATCTGATCACTCATTTGTCCCAGCTTTCCTCTATTGGACGGGAACTGGACGCCGGAACCCGCCTGCAGGTGTTCCGGGATTTCTTTAAGGGCAATGAACCTGCCGCTTTTGCCTTTGATCTCAAGGAACAGATGAAAAAGGGACACAACTTCAAAGATTGGCTTTGCCCGGACAGCATGGAATTCCAGAAAGATCACTTCCGTCTGAACGACCGCTGGGGCAGGGTTTTGTATTTACAGGGGTACGCCAGCTATATCAAGGATTCCATGATTGCTGAACTCTGTGATATGGACCGCAGCCTCATGCTCTCCATTGACATTTTACCTGTTCCCACCGATGAAGCAGTAAGGGAAATCCAGAACAAGCTCTTGGGCGTGGAAACGAATGCGGCAAACTGGCAGCGAAAGCAGAACGCAGCCAATAACTTTTCCGCTGTCCTTCCTTACGACATGGAACAGCAGCGAAAAGAAACCAAGGAAATGCTGGACGATCTGACCAACAGGGATCAAAGAATGATGTTCGGTCTCGTGACCATGGTCCATCTGGCTGATACCAAGGAACAATTGGACAGTGACACAGAAACGATTCTTACAACAGCCAGAAAACATCTGTGCCAGATGAGCGTCCTGCGCTGGCAGCAGAAGGATGGGCTGGATACTGTGCTTCCTTATGGTTTGCGCAGAATCCAAGCCATCCGTACCCTGACCACCGAAAGCACCGCTGTGCTGATTCCTTTCCGAGCACAGGAAATCATGCAGACCGGGGGCATCTACTATGGGCAGAACGCTGTTTCCAAAAACATGATTGTAGCCGACCGCCGCAAGCTCTTAAACGGGAACAGCTTCCGCCTTGGTGTTTCCGGTTCCGGCAAATCCTTCAGTGCCAAAGAAGAAATTGTGAGCATTGCGCTGTCAACCAATGATGATATCCTGATTCTGGACCCGGAGTCTGAATTTGGGTTCTTGGTAGAAGCGCTTGGCGGGGAAATTATTCGGATTTCCGCAGCCTCCAACACCCACCTGAACGCCCTTGATATGGACAAAGCCTACGGTGACGAGCGCAACCCGCTGATTGAAAAATCAGAATTCATTCTCTCGCTGTTCGAGCAGTTAGTAGGGGCAGGCGGTGTGTCTGCCAAAGAGAAATCTATTCTGGACCGCTGCACCTATGATGTGTACCGGGAGTATATGGCAAACAATTATGAGGGTGCAGCTCCCACGCTGAAAGATCTGTACCATTCCCTCTTAAAGCAGCCGGAGCCGGAAGCCAGAGGGCTGGCGCTTTCCTCCGAGCTGTTTATCACCGGCAGTCTCAACACCTTTGCCCAGCACACCAATGTAGACACCAAAGCCCGCATCATCGCCTATGATATCCGTGAATTGGGCGAACAGCTCATGCCCATCGGGATGTTAGTCACCCTCGATGCGATTTTCAACCGTGTGATCCAAAACTGGAAGAAAGGAAAAACCACATGGGTATTTGCCGATGAGTTTTATCTGCTGTTTCGCTACCAGTACAGCGCCGATTTTTTCTACAAGCTGTGGAAGCGTATCCGAAAATATAACGGCCTTGTGACAGGGCTCACGCAGAATGTCGAGGAGCTGCTCCGTTCCGATACTGCCCGCCTGATGCTGGCAAACTCGGAGTTTTTGCTCCTTCTGAACCAGTCCTCCACCGACCGGGATGAACTGGCAAATCTGCTCCATATCTCGGACACCCAGCTTGGCTACATCACCAATGTATCTGCTGGCTGCGGTCTCATCCGCTGTGCTGGCAACATTGTACCGTTTGAAAACAGCTTCCCCCGCAATACCCGTCTGTACCAGCTGATGACCACCAAGCCGGACGAAGCACTGAGGGGGGTGTAAACCTATACATGAAACAACATCGCAGCAGGGAGCCTCCTTTGGCTCCCTGTATCTTTTTTAGGAGGTATGCCATTGAAAGAAATTAAGACCAAACCGGAAAATGGAAAACCAAGGCTTTTGGATAGTGCCGCCAAAGCCCCAAAAACCGCAATGAAGGATGCATGGCTGAAATCCAAGGAGAAAGCCGTATCGGAATTGAAGGGGACGCCTTTTGCCAGCCAGCAGGGAGAAACCTCCAACGCCCCCGCTAACAGCGCCGGAGATCAAATGCTGTCCGGTATCGAAACCACCGCAAAAAAGAGTGCCAACATTACCTATCGGGGCGGGAAAAAACTGGCGCAGACCACCGCTCGGAAAGTCAAAGAAAAAAGAGAAATTTCCCGTACCCTCTCGGAAGCGAAAAACGCTGGCAGCAAAGCAACGGAGATCACGAAGGATACCGCTTCTAAAATACGGACCAAAAATACCGCTGCCAAGGCGGTCAAAGGAAAACCTCAAAAAGCAGTAAAAACCGCCAGCCGTTCTATGAAAGGTGTGAAGAATAGCGCTAAAGGTATCAAAACTGCCCAGCGCTCGGCAAAGACTGCACAGCAGGCAGCCAAGACAGCGCAGGCCACTGCAAAAGCGGCACAAAAAGCCGCACAGGCCGCCAAGGCTACTGCGAAAGCAACAATTGCAGGAGTTAAAGCGGCGGTCCGTGTAACTATAGCAGCGGTTAAAGCAACCATTGCGGCTGTAAAGGGGTTGATTGCTGCCATCGCTGCCGGAGGTTGGGTAGCTGTAGTGATAATCTTGTTAATTTGTTTGATTGCCCTGATTGTCGGTTCCTGTTTCGGCTTATTTTTCGGTTCGGATTCTACGGGAACCGGCACCAGCGTTACGCAGGCTGTGACAACTTTAAACGGGGAATTTCAGGCACACATTCAAGAAATTGAAGATAGCAATAGCCATAATCGGGTGGAGTTTACTTCAAATGACGGAGTGCTTTCTATCAATTGGGAAGATGTTCTCGCTGTTTTTTCTGCCAAGGTGACCGGTGCGGAAGATGGCACTCAGGTGGCTTCTTTGGATGACACTCAAGTTCAGCAGATGCGGGATATTATGTGGGAGATGAATGCAGTGTCTTCCAGCACCCGTACCGAGAGCCATGAAGTGGAAGTTACCGAAGTAGACGAGGATGGAAAAGAAACTACCCGCACCGAAACGGTAACGGAAACCATTCTGGAAATCTCTCTAACACATAAAACAGCGGAGGAAATGGCGCAGCAGTACAATTTCAATGCAAGGCAGAACGAATACCTTGCCTTAATGTCGGAGCCAGAAAATCAGAATTTGTGGGCAGAACTGCTGGGTGGTTTTAACAGCGGCGGTGGTCAGATCATGAATCCAAATACTGATTGGGAAGGGACCGGGATTTTCCAATGGCCTCTTCCGCAAAGTTATACCATTACCTCATGGTTTGGATACCGTGAGGACCCCTTTACTGGAGAAATTGCCTACCACAGCGGAACCGATATCGGCGCTCCGGGTGGTACACCGATTCTGACAGCGGCAGATGGCACAGTCACCATTGCCAATGCCATCGACACTTGGGGCGGCGGGTATGGATACTATATCAAGATAAACCATAACGATACTTTTGACACCCTGTATGCCCACTGTTCCTCTATCTGCGTGACCGTAGGGCAGGAAGTGAAACAGGGCGAAGTCATCGGTTATGTCGGTACCACCGGCAATTCTACCGGAAACCACCTGCACTTTGAAGTATGGCAGAACGGAGAGCGTACCGATGCACTTGGATATTTTAAAGCGAAAGAATAAAAATGCTATTCTATTTATAACATCAATTGCGCTGTTCTTGCTTTCATACAGAAATTGTGATAGAATGTAGTTAGTCGTTGCTAACTACATTCTATCACATGACATAATTTCTATTAGAAGGGAGGAGAAACTATGTGTTAACAGAATTTTTGAAAAGTATCCGAGGTGAAAAAGCCTTATGGGAAACAATAATAACAGGTGTGGATGTTTGCAATTTTCGTCTTCAAGGCAATACAAAGGATCCATTTATCCCGATATCCTTACAGCCACTTCACTTTGAAGTTTTCTTTTGTTTTGCAGGTCATGTTGTACTCAAACAACAATGGAATCGTGTGGTTGTTGTAAGAAAGCAGGAAATTCTTTTACTATCTGAGGTATCTTCACTGTATTCCGTCGCATGTACAGCGGATTTGGCAGGAATATTGGTATCCGTAGATGCGACTACGGCAAAAGAGAGTTTATATTCCCTATGTCGTATGATGGGAGACTTAAAATTGAATACTTTTGAAGTAAAAAAATATATGGATAAGCAAGATGGATGTGCTGTTATTCATGGTTCATCTTGGGTTTTTTCTACATTTTCTGAAATAGTCAAAATGGAAGACTTTCAAAAAAGCAGATACTGCGTTTGGAAGTCAGTAGAATTGCTATTTCTGCTAAGTACAGGAACATTGTATCCAAAAGATAAAGATAATCTTAAAATAAGTAAGGTAATAAGAGAAGAGATAAATGAGATTTGCAATTATATGGAGATGCATCTGGATGAAAAAATAACGATTGATTATTTGTGTCACAAATTTTATATATCTCCTACTACATTTAAAAAATATTTTCGCAGTATTCGTGGTCAGCCGGTATATACTTGGCTATCACATAAACGTATGGAAAAAGCCGCTGAACTTCTTCGGTGCTCTTCTATGACTGTACTGGACGTTGCACAGGCAATTGGATACGCAAGTTTAAGTCAATTCAATGTAGCTTTTAAAAGGCACTTTAATTGTACACCCAGACAGTATCGAAATAGGTCTGATTCCATTGGTTTTTGTCTGTTTCCAAAAGAATGATTTAGCTAAAGTTGTTATAATAATTAGACAAAATCTATGAAGGAGGGATCTGGTTGAAACAGCACCGTTTTTGGGCATGGGGAGCCGTGATCTGCCTGCTCATGGTAATGATTACAGGATACAAAAGAAAATAACGGAAAGGAAGATTCTATATGAGTTTATACAATAAATTGGCTCTTTTTGTAGGTGGCACACTTTTCGGATCGGTTGGAATTAAACTGCTGTCCAGCAAAGACGCTAAAAAAGCATATGTTCACGCAACAGCCGCAGGACTGCGTATGAAAGATTATGTCATGGAAACGGTAACGACCGTGCAGGAAAACGCATCGGACATTTTAGCTTCTGCCAAAGATCTGAATGAAGAAAGAGCTGCAAAAGAAGCGGAAGAAGCGGCAGCCGCACAACTTGAAACTTCTGAGGAAGAGTAACAGAAAAGAGCCGTTGATACGGCTCTTTTTTTATGAAGGAGAAGCGACAAATGAAGGCAATTATTTTACACGAAAGCAAAGGGCGTATCCGTTTTCGAATCGGTCAGAAAAAAATGACTTTGCAGGAAGCAGATGTGCTGGAAAATTGGTTTCAAAAGAAATCATGGATCACACAAGTAACTGTCCATGAACGCACCGGGTGTGTGATTCTGCAATACTCCGGGTCACGTAAGGAAGTGCTGGCGGCTATCCGTGAGTTTAACTTGCAGGAAGCGCAATCACAAATCACTTTGCCACTGCACAGCAGCCGTGAATTAAACCGTAAATTTCAGGAAAAGCTGGTCGGAAAAGTGGTACTAAAAGCAGCGTCTATGCTCTTTTTGCCGAAACCATTGCAGATCGCACGAATTGTATGGCATATGCTCCCTTTTTTGAAGAGAGGTATCCACTGTCTTTGGAGAGGAAAACTGAAGGTAGATGTGCTGGATGCACTGTCCATAGGAATTTCCGCATTTCGCAAAGATTTCGGAACAGCAGGAACCGTCATGTTTCTGCTGGAACTGGGCGAACTGTTGGAAGAATGGACCAGAAAAAAATCAATGGAAGACCTTGCTCGCTGTATGGCCCTGAATGTGGATCGGGTATGGCTGAAGACACCGGAATCAGAAATTCTGACAGCAGTATCAGATATCCGCCCAGGTGACAAAATCGTGATTCGTACCGGGAGCATGATTCCTATGGACGGTATCTTAGCCGAGGGGGAAGTCACAGTCAATCAGGCTTCTTTGACTGGAGAGTCTGTACCGGTCGTAAAACACCCGGGAAACACCGTGTATGCCGGTACTGTCATAGAAGAAGGCGAGTGCATACTGGAAGTAAAACAAGCTATGGGTTCCAGCCGATATGATCAAATTGTAACCATGATTGAAAAATCCGAACAGATGAAATCGGCAGCTGAAAGCAAAGCGGCTAACCTTGCAGATAAATTGGTTCCGTATACCTTTGCCGGCAGTATCTTGAGCTTTCTGCTGACACGAAATATCCTGCGGGCCTTGTCGGTACTTATGGTGGATTTCTCCTGTGCGTTAAAATTTTCCATGCCGCTGGCGGTGCTTTCTGCCATGCGGGAAGCCGGAAAAGAACATATCACTGTAAAAGGCGGCAAGTTCTTAGAAGCGGTGGCGGCGGCTGATACCATCATATTTGACAAAACAGGTACATTGACACATGCTTGTCCGAAGGTTACGCAGATCATCACTTTCGGAGAACGAAATGAGTCGGATATGCTGCGCCTTGCGGCCTGTTTAGAGAAACATTTTCCCCATTCTATTGCAAACGCCGTAGTACAAGAAGCGCAGTGCAGAGGGTTATCCCATGAAGAATTTCATTCCAAGGTAGAATACATAGTGGCTCATGGTATTGCCAGTACGGTAAATGAGGAACGGGTATTGATCGGAAGTGCGCACTTCATTTTTGAAGATGAGGGAGTAACTGTTCCGCTAAATGAACAGGAGCGATTTGATCGTCTTCCTGAAGAATATTCTCATTTGTATTTGGCGATTGGCAGAGAGCTTGCAGCAGTGATTTGTATTTCCGATCCGCTGCGCAGGGAAGCTAAAGAAGTATTGACTGCGCTGCGTGCTTTGGGAATTCAAAAAACAGTTATGCTGACAGGCGACAGCTATCGGACGGCATCTACGGTTGCAAACCGCTTAGGGGTTGACGCATTCTGCGCTGAGGTTCTTCCTGCGGATAAAGCAAAATTTGTAGCCGATTTGCGCCAAAAAGGACATATTGTTTTAATGGTCGGAGATGGTATCAACGACTCTCCCGCTCTTTCAGAAGCGGATGCGGGAATTGCCATCAGTGACGGCGCAGCAATTGCCAGAGAAATTGCTGATATTACCATTGCGGCGGACAGCCTTTGGGAGCTTGTTAAGCTGCGTCGTATTGCAATGGCTTTGATGGAGAGAATTCACTCAAATTATCGGTTTGTCATCGGATTTAACGGGACGCTGATAGGCTTGGGATTGGCAGGAATTTTACCTCCCGCAGCATCGGCCGCACTGCACAATCTTTCTACGCTTGGCGTCAGCCTGCGTAGTATGAGTGCTCTGCCGGAACCCAAACAGGATAATGACCGCTGTATATAGCCGGACAACCAAAAGAGAGAAACCTTTGTGTAGTTTCTCTCTTTTTATTCATCCATAAAAAATGCAGAAGCACTTGACATTCAGCTTAAGAGCAACTATAATATAGCAGTGATATATAGCACCGCTATATTTTTTAAGGAGGCGTGTACCATAGATGAGAATCTGACAACTTTGGATCAAATCCATGAGGCGGCAAAAGCGGAGTTTTTGCAAAAAGGCTACAAGGACGCTTCCCTGCGGAATATCGTCAAATCTTTGGGCAAGACACTGGGAGCCTTTTACGGTTATTATAAAAGCAAAGAGGAACTTTTTGAGGCTTTGGTGGGCGAACATTATCAATACTTGATTGATCGCTTTAAGGACGCTCAGAAGCAATTTGCCGACCTGCCCCATGAACAGCAGCCGGAAGTGATGGGCGATATATCAGGGGTATGCATGTTTGATATGCTGCATTATGCCTATCAGCATTTAGAGGAATGTAAGCTCATTCTTTGTTGTTCCGAAGGGACCCGCTTTTCTGGGCTGATTGATGAGATGGTGGAAATTGAAGTGGAGGGGACACACGCTTATCAAAGAGTGCTGGCGGAATTAGGCAGACCCTCCCCGCCGCTTGACCCAACTCTGGAGCATATTTTGATCACCGGGATGTTTCATACGTTTTTTGAACTTGTTATCCATGAAATGCCGCTTCCCGATGCGGAAAACTATGTAAAGGAAATGCGGGCCTTTTACACCGCAGGATGGATGAAAATTATGGGGCAATAACGCCCTATAATTTTTGACTTGCAGTTAGCTTAAATTAACTAAATTAGATATAAGAAGGACAAATCATTGTCCTCTGTATCATAAATGAAATGTAAAGGAGGAATTCTCTTGAAAAAACAATCTAATTTATCGCGCCTGCTCACGATTGCGGGAAGTTACCGATATCTGACCTATGCGTCCTGGATCCTCTCCGCAATCAGCGCATTGATCGCACTCGTGCCTTATTATTTTATCTGGCAGGTCATGCGTGAAGTGCTGGAAGTCGCTCCGGATTTCAGCCGTGCGCAGAATCTGACCTACAACGGCTGGATGGCAGTGATGTTTGCGGTCATTGCGGTACTGGTGTACATCGCCGGGCTGATGTGCTCCCATCTGGGCGCATTTCGCATTGCCACCAATTTGCGTTTGCAGTCCATGAACCATATCGTAAAACTCCCCCTGGGATTTGCGGAACATTTTGGCAGCGGTAAGCTGCGCAAAATCGTCAATGAATCCAGCGCTGCTACGGAAACCTATCTGGCACACCAGCTCCCGGACCGTGCGAACGCCCTCGCAACTCCCTGCGGTCTTCTGGTTCTGCTGTTTGTGTTTGACTGGCGGCTGGGTCTTTTGAGTTTGGCGCCGGTACTTCTGGGCTTTCTCATTATGATGGCGATGACCGGAAAGGAAATGCAGCAGAAGATGAAGGAATATCAGAATGCGCTGGATGATATGTCCAATGAAGCGGTAGAGTATGTCCGAGGTATTCCGGTGGTAAAAACCTTTGGCCAGACCATCTTTTCCTTTAAGAAGTTTAAGGATTCAATTGACCGGTACAAGGTGTGGGTGATTGCCTACACCAAGCAGCTGCGCACGCCTATGATGTTCTATACCGCGGCCATTAACGGTGTGTTTGTCTTTTTGATCGCAGGAGCCTTGCTGTTTACGCAGGATCAGGTCACGACAGAATTTTTGCTCAATCTGGTATTCTATATCATCATTACGCCGATCATTTCCGTGACACTCACACGTATTATGTTCCAGAGCGAAAACGCTATGATCGTGGACGATGCTTTACAGCGGATTGACAGCGTTCTGAATTTGGAGCCGCTGAAAGAAACAGCTCATCCCATGCATCCGAAAGACGGCTCTGTAGAGCTTGAACAGGTACATTTCAGCTATAACGGAGAAAAGGATGTTTTGAATGGCATATCTATTTCTATTCCTGCCGGGCAGACAGTCGCTTTTGTGGGACCGTCCGGCGGCGGAAAAACCACGCTGGCAAATCTGATCTCCCGCTTCTTCGATCCTCAAAGCGGTACTGTAAGGGTGGGCGGCGTAGACGTCCGTGATATTCCGAAAGAAGAACTGATGAACACGGTTTCCTTTGTGTTCCAGAACAGCCGGCTGATCAAAGCTTCCATCTTTGAGAATGTGCGTCTGGGTAAACCGGAAGCCACCCGGGAGGAAGTCATGGCTGCCTTAAAAAATGCCCAGTGCGACGATATCCTTGAAAAACTGCCGGATGGTATGGATACGGTGATCGGCACCAAGGGGGTCTATCTTTCCGGCGGCGAGCAGCAGCGGATTGCTATTGCCCGCGTGATGCTGAAAAATACCCCCATCATTATTCTGGATGAAGCCACAGCTTTTGCGGATCCCGACAATGAAACCAGAGTACAGGCGGCTTTTTCCAAACTGTCTCAGGGCAAAACGGTCATTATGATTGCCCACAGGCTTTCCACGGTGGCCGGTGCAGATCGGATTTACGTTGTAAAAGACGGGCAGATCGCAGAGAGCGGTTCCAGCCGTGAGCTGATGGAAAGAGGCGGTCTGTTCGCCCGGATGTGGCAGAACTATCAGACTTCCATTCAGTGGAAGGTACAAAAGGAGGTACAGTAAGATGATCAGACGTCTGCAAAAACGATATGCCTTGTCCGAACAGGGCGCAAAGGATTTAATTAAGGGCTGTTTTGCCTGCGTCCTGCAAAATATCTCTTTCATGTTCCCGGTGGGATTGCTGTACTGCATGGTGAGCGATCTGATGAACGGCGGTGTTCCGGAAAGCCGGCTTCCCTTCTACATTGTCGGCTGTATTCTCTGTGTGGGATTGATCTTGCTGACAACCTACTTCCAGTATAACGCCACCTATTTTGCCACCTATACGGAAAGCGGCGTGCGCCGTATTACGTTGGCGGAGCGGCTGCGGAAAATCCCCCTGTCCTTCTTCGGAAAGAAAGACCTTGCGGATCTTACCAGCACCATTATGGCGGACTGCACCTTTTTAGAGCAGAGCTTTTCCCACTTTATCCCGGAGCTTGCCGGATCCATCATCTCTACGGTCTTGATTGCCGTCAGCCTGTTCTTCTACGATTGGCGTATGGCGCTGGCGGCTCTTTGGGTGATGCCGGTGGCGTTTGCCATTGTAGGTTTTTCTGCAAAGGTACAGGAAGGGTTTAATCAGAAATCCATGGATGCGAAAATGGCCTGCGCGGATGGAATTCAGGAGTGTATTGAAACGGTGCAGGATCTGAAAGCCAACAACGCTGAAAAAGAATACCTCAAAGGGTTGGAAAAGAAGATCCGCGCGGTGGAACACCGCTCCATTCTCAATGAGTTCGGTTTGGCGGCATTTGTAGTATCCGCATCCCTTGTGTTAAAGCTTGGGATTGCCACGGTTGCGCTTGCAGGCTCCGTTTTGCTGATGCAGGGTAGTTTGGATATTTTGACCTTCTTCCTGTTCCTGCTGGTGGTTTCCCGGCTCTATGATCCCTTGCAGGGTGCGCTGCAGAATCTGGCGGCGGTAATTTCCACCCGGACAAATATCGCCCGTATGAATGAAATCCTTGACCATCCCATTCAGCAGGGCAAAACCAGCCTTTCCAATCAGGGGTATGACATTACCTTTGACCATGTTGGGTTTGCCTACAACACCGGAGAAACAGTATTAAAGGATGTCAGCTTTACTGCCAAACAGGGGGAAGTGACCGCACTGGTGGGTCCCTCCGGCGGCGGTAAAACAACAGTGTCCCGTCTGGCAGCCCGGTTTTGGGATGTGAGCCGGGGAAAAATTACGGTAGGCGGTATGGATGTCTCAAAAGTGGATCCGGAAACGCTGCTTTCTCTTTATTCCATTGTGTTTCAGGATGTTACCCTGTTTGACAACACCATACTGGAAAATATCCGTATCGGTAACAAAGACGCCACAGATGAGGAGGTTCTGGCTGCGGCACGGCTTGCCAATGTGGATGAATTTGCCGAGAAGCTTCCTGATAAATGGAATACTAACATAGGCGAAAACGGTTGTGAGCTCTCCGGCGGAGAACGCCAGCGGATTTCCATTGCCCGTGCCTTCTTAAAGAACGCGCCGATCATCCTTCTTGACGAAGCTACAGCCTCTCTGGATGTGGAGAATGAAACGCTGATACAGACAGCTCTGTCACGGCTGATCAAAGACAAAACTGTTCTGGTGATCGCACACCGGATGCGCACGGTAGCCGGTGCGGATAAAATCGTCGTGCTTTCCGATGGTATGGTGGCGGAAGAGGGCGATCCGGATACCCTGCTCCAGCAAGACGGTATCTATACCCGCATGGTAAAATTACAGACAGAAAGCCAGAACTGGACGCTGGCATAGTGTGATTTTCTGTTGCGGGCATAAACCAGATGTTAGGCAAATGCCGCACGCAAAACATTACTATTTTTGAGTGTGGCTTTGTCTATATCTGGAAACACTTTAGTACAGTATCTTGACAAAATGATGTATGGTATGGTAAAATCAATCAGTTAGAGTTAGCTAACTATTTTTATTTTATTTTGGTTAGCCGGTGCTAACCGCATGGGGATAGAAGAATGCTAAAAGTAACAATGAAAATCGATGGAATGTCCTGTGGAATGTGTGAGGCTCATATAAACGATGCGATCAGAAAAGTATTTTCTGTTAAGAAAGTGACTTCTTCTCACAGAAAAGGGATCACGGAACTGCTTATACAAGACGCCGTTGACACACAGTTACTGAAACATGCTGTGGAAGAATTCGGGTATAAGGTGTTGGATATTCGTTGTGAACCTTATGAAAGACAAGGGTTTTCCCTGTTTAAAAGAAAATAGATGAGGGTGAAAAGACATGCCTTTTGAATTATGGCAGGGGCTGCTGATTCCTTTTGCCGGGACGACGCTCGGCGCAGCCTGCGTCTTTTTTATGCGGAACAATTTGAGTGAACTGGTTCAGCGTGCGCTTACCGGCTTTGCGGCAGGGGTTATGGTGGCGGCTTCCATATGGAGTCTGCTGCTTCCTGCCATGGAACAGGCATCAGACATGGGGCAATGGTCCTTCTTCCCTGCTGTAGCTGGATTCTGGCTTGGTATTTTATTCTTACTGGGATTGGATCGGCTGATCCCGCATCTGCATCGTGGCAGCTCAGAGGCTGAAGGCGTCAAAAGCAGTCTTGGAAAAACAACTATGCTGACTCTGGCAGTAGCACTGCACAATATTCCGGAAGGGATGGCAGTGGGCGCAGTCTATGCCGGGTGGCTCTACGGGGACAGTGGGATCACGCTGGCGGGGGCGCTGGCTCTTTCTCTGGGTATCGCCATTCAGAACTTCCCTGAAGGCGCTATTATATCCATGCCCCTGAAAGCGGAGGGTTTCTCCAAATCCCGCTCATTTCTGTATGGAACGCTGTCCGGTGCGGTAGAACCGATAGGTGCGCTCCTGACCATCCTTCTGGCAGGAATTTTAGTCCCGGTACTGCCCTATGCTCTGAGCTTTGCCGCTGGTGCAATGATTTATGTGGTGGTAGAGGAATTGATTCCGGAGATGTCGGCCGGAAAGCACTCCAATGTGGGAACCATTCTGTTTGCAGTCGGTTTCACTTTGATGATGGTATTGGATGTGGCGTTGGGCTGATACAAAGCTGTTCGAAAAAGGAGGACACAGAATGTCACATTTAGGCGTTGTGGAGGACACACTTTTTGTCCCCATGCTGGGCAGGATTTATGCCAGCGAGCATTGCCCGCAGATCATATATGATAAAAAGGCTTTGGAATTAAAAGAAAAGCTGCCGTCCGACCTGCAGGAAAACGGCAGTCAGAGCCAGTATACCCTGCTGGCTTCAGCGGTGCGGTCTGCTAATATGGACCGTTTCATCCGGTCGTTTTTAAAGCGCAGACCGGACGGTGTGATTGTCCAGCTCGGCTGCGGTCTGGAGACGACCTATTACCGCTGCGATAACGGAAGGACCCGCTGGTATGCCGTTGATTTGCCACACGTCATTGACTACCGGAAGGAACTGCTCCCGCAGTCGGAGCGTGAGACCTATCTTGCTGGAGATGCTTTTACAGAGAATTGGATCAGACAAGTTCGCACGGATTTGCCCGACGCCCCTATCCTTGTTACAGCAGGCGGACTGTTTCACTATTTTGAGGAAGATAAGGTTATTTCCCTGTTTCGTATGCTCAGACAATTCGGAGAAATAGAAGTCGTCTTTGATACTGTGAATAAAAAAGGCATGGCTATGATGCAAAAGAAATACATGAAGCAGGTCGGCCACGCCGATGTGCAGATGTTCTTTTATGTGGATTCAGCAGTGAATTTAGCTGGAAAGATTGGCGGTGGACTTATGGATATGACAGAAGAGCCTTACTACCGTTATATTCCCAAAAACGGCTTAAAACTATCCACCAAGGTCAGTATGGCTGTTTCTGACCGGTTCTGTATGGTGAAGATGATTTGTTTGAATTTATAGTGTTTTCACTTTATACGAATACAATAGCGGAGGGAATTTTAATGTTGGAAAAAGAAAACTTAACGCCGTTTCAAATTCAGCTGCTGCTTTATTACCTGACGGCGGAACCGTCAAAGCGTACGGTAACGGATTCAGCCAGAAGCCTGAATGTGAGTAAATGGGTGGTCACTCGTACGCTGGATACGCTGGAAAAGCTGAATATTGTAGAACGTCTGGAGAATCGCAAAACGGTTTTGACGGTTCCGGGAGTTAAACTGGCAGAAAAGTATCAGAAACAGAGAAAGGTATTAGAAAAATATATGCAGTATCAGGATATCCCTCCTGCACAGATTAAGGAGAATGCCCTTCGAGCATTGGCAGCAAGGTTTTCTGATGAATTTATGGATCGGCTGGCTGAACAGGAAAGCCGGATGCATATCAAAGAAATATTTGCCGGACGCCGAGACTTCCATGGCGGGGATATTTGTAATTACCTCAGTGATGGCAGTTACTATTTTCCGTTCATTATTTACCGGGAACAAATCAAAAATCACAATAACCTTTCCATGGCAAACCGTGGTTTTGAAAATCCGTGTGAAGTCATCGTAAAGGATCATGAAGGACTTGTGTATCTGGCGGCAAAAACCGTATCCGCTCAGTCTATGTCCAGTAAAAATAAAATGGAAGGACGCATCCAGAAGCTGCAATACTTATATGACGGAGAATTCCGTGACGGCGGCATTGACGGGCGTTATGTATTTTTTCCGGTAACGGCACTGCGGTTTATCTCTATGGGAAAAGGCCGGGATACCCTGCTGCATGGAAGCGTATGCCTGAAAATGCAATGCAGTGTTGGGGATATGCATATGCCGGAGAGTACAGCTGTTTTCACCATGTTCATCCATTAAAACAGGCGGATTCAGAAGAAATGAAAAATTTTTTGGAGCAGTTTTGCAACAATGCTGGTTTATCAGTCATGATCGGGGTTTAGACGCTTTTTTAACCCTTCAACAGGCTGTTTGGAGCAGTTTTGCAACAGAAAATCCATTGACAACAAAATGGTAACTGGCTATACTGAATTTGCTTTAAGGAAAATGCGGATTATAAAAGCAGTATATTTTATCATTCGCAGCCCTGTTTGGTCTTTGAGACCGGACAGAAGAGTAACAGGAGAGCAGAGTCAAAAGCAATATGACAACAACGATCCCCCTCTTAAAAACTCCGAAAGGAGCAATTTTTTAGGGGATTAGTTAGCATAACCTAACTCAGACGGATAACCTTTTGCCTCTGCCCGTTTATATCAGGGAAACAAGCGTGTTAACTTGTTCTCCTGACCAGAACATCGCAAAAGGAGGATTGGTGCGCGATATTTTTTATTATGCCGTAGAAACGGCATTATTTTTCACCAAGCGGTTAGATTATGCTAACCGAAACATTGTTTTTATAAATGAATGGAGGTAGACACAATGACAACAACAAAACAGTCATGGTTTAAGCGAAGTTTGGCTGTGCTGCTGGCAATCATGATGGTCATGAGTTTGGGCGTGACTAAACTATGGCCAGTAATATTTTTACCGTAAAAAATCTTTCCTTTTCCTACGGAAAGCAGCAGGTGCTGAACGGATTGGACTTTTCTCTTCACGAGGGGAGAATTACCACATTGATCGGTGCAAACGGATGCGGAAAATCCACATTGTTTAACCTGATGACGAAAAACTTAAAGCCCGATCAGGGGGAAGTGTTTCTGAGAGAGGAAAATATCGCAAATTTGCGTTTAAAAGATTTTGCCAGAGAAGCGGCGATTGTCCATCAATACAATACGGCGCCGCCGGATCTTACGGTCGAAAAGCTTGTGAGCTACGGGCGAACTCCCTATCATACCATGGGGCTTTCATCGGATCCGCAAAAAGATGAAGAAAAAATACAGTGGGCGCTGGAGATCACCCATACAAGCAAGCACAAGGATAAACCGGTAACAGAGCTTTCCGGCGGACAGAAACAGCGGGTGTGGATTGCCATGGCGCTGGCACAGGACACCAAGGTACTGTTTCTCGATGAACCGACCACCTATCTGGATGTCCGTTATCAACTGCAGATTTTAAAACTCATTCAGAAGCTGAACCGGGAGTACGGTATTACCATCGTTATGGTTCTCCATGATATCAACCAGTCGCTGTATTACAGTGACGAAATTGTCGCCATGAAAGATGGCAGGATGATTGCTCACGGTTTACCGGAGGAAATCATTACAAAGGAACTTGTCCAAGAGGTATACGGCGTTGATCTGACCATTCAGTCGGTAGATGGAAAACCTTTTGTTATCCCGGTATAAGGGATAACCCTGAATACATGGAAAGGAGGCATAAGCCGTATGAAACAAAGAAAAACGGTGGAGGATTATCTGAAAGCCGTGTATTTGCTGCAAAAGCAAAACGGCTCCGTACGTGGTGCGGATATTGCAGCAGAGCTTCATGTGTCGCGTCCCACAGTTTCCGTTTCGCTGAAAGAGTTGGAAAAAGAAGGCTATCTTTTCTTAGACGGTGCGCGGGAAGTGCATCTGACAGATAAGGGGCAAACCGTTGCCAGAGAAACTTATGAGCGCCACCAGACCTTCCAGTCCCTTTTAGAAGACCTGGGCGTGGATGGGAAAACTGCGGCGGAGGATGCCTGCCAAATGGAACATGCCGTAAGTCCGAAAAGTTATGAGGCGCTGAGAAGGTGGACAAACAGAAAGAAGGCAAGCGGCTGTGAATAATGCAATGCAATCCCTTTTTTACGGTTTTACATCAGTGCTGCTTGTGATAGCGGTTGCCGCTCTGTGTACAGGCGTTAAGAAAGTGATGAAAAAAATAACAAAAGGCGGACGAAAATATGATGATCAATAAACGGCTCATCGGTACCGTTGCCGAGAGCAAAAAATACATAGCGGGAAATGTAATTCTACAGTGGTGCTCCCTTACGGCGAACATTGCCCTGATGCTCAGTATTTCCCGAATGCTTGCAGAGCTTTTCAGGGGTTCGGCCTCGGTGCAGCTTTTCACAGTGACGGGAATCGTTGTAATTTTGGCGTTGGCAGTCCGGTTTTTCTGCTCCATCGGGGCCGCCAAAATGGGGTACTTCTCCTCCAAAGCAGTCAAAAAGTCTTTGCGTGAGAAGATCTATCAAAAGCTTTTGCGGTTGGGAAGCTCCTACAACGAACAGGTGAAAACTTCGGAAGTGGTGCAGGTGGCGGTGGAAGGCGTCGATCAGCTGGAAACCTATTTCGGCGCGTATCTGCCGCAGTTTTTCTATGCCATGCTGGCGCCGCTCACACTGTTTATCGTACTGTGTTTTGTGAATGTCGCGGCGGCGGTAGTGCTGCTTATCTGCGTGCCGCTGATCCCTGTAGCCATTGCGGCGGTGCAGACCTGGGCCAAAAAACTGCTCTCTAAATACTGGGGACAGTATACGGAATTGGGCGACACTTTCCTTGAAAATTTGCAGGGGCTCACCACTCTCAAAATCTATCAGGCGGATGCGTTTAAACAGCAGGAAATGAACGAGCAGGCGGAAAAATTCCGAAAGATCACCATGAAGGTGCTGACCATGCAGTTAAACTCCATCACCATTATGGACCTGATCGCGTACGGCGGTGCGGCACTGGGCGTCATCATGGCGGTGACCCAGTACCAGAGCGGAGGAGTTTCTCTTGAGGGATGTCTGCTGATTATCCTGCTGGCGGCGGATTTCTTTATTCCCATGCGGCAGCTGGGTTCCTTTTTCCATATTGCCATGAACGGCATGGCGGCCAGCGACAAGATTTTCCGACTGCTGGATTTAGAAGAAACCAAGCCGGAAATCACCGAAAGCTTTCCTTCGGGACACACCATCCGCTGTTCCGGTCTCTCCTTCTCCTATGAGCCGGACCGGGAGATCCTCCATAGCGTTGATCTTACCTTCCCGCAGGGCAGCTTTACGGCGCTGGTGGGAGAAAGCGGCTGCGGTAAATCCACACTGGCTTCGATCCTGATGGGAAGAAACAAAGGATATACCGGAAGCGTTTCGGTGGGCGGCGTGCCCCTTTCCTCCATTCAGGAAGAAAGCCTTCTGCGAAACATCACCTATATCAGCCACCAAAGCTACCTGTTCAAGGGCACGGTGCGGGAGAACCTGCTTATGGGAAAACCCGGCGCTTCCGATGAAGAACTGTGGGCAGTGCTTTCCCGGGTAAACCTCGCAGAATTTTTAAAAGCGGAACAGGGGCTGGATACCCGGCTTTTGGAAAAAGCGTCCAATCTTTCGGGCGGGCAGTGCCAGCGGCTGGCGCTTGCAAGGGCGCTTTTGCATGACAGCCCTGTCTATATTTTTGATGAAGCCACCTCCAACATCGATGTGGAGAGCGAAAACGATATTATGCGTGAAATTCATGAACTGGCAAAAAGCAAAACGGTAATCCTCGTTTCCCACCGGCTTGCCAATGTAGTGGGCGCCGACCATATTTATGTGCTGGATCACGGAATCGTTGCGGAAAGCGGTTCACATGAGGAATTACTTGCCCACCACGGCCTGTATGAACGGCTGTGGAGTGCCCAGCAGACATTAGAGCAATTTGGAAAGGAGCGTGCAAGCGTATGAAAAAGCGAAGCGGATTTGCTGTGATGGCACGGCTGATCGGGCTGGTAAAACCTCTGAGCGGCTATATGTCACTGGCTGTTTTGATGGGGCTCGTCGGGCATTTGTGCGCCGCCTTTATCACCATTTTCGGCGGATACGGTGTGCTGGCAGCCCTTCGGTTTGAAGTACCTTTTACTCTGACAACGGTTTTTATTTCCGTTCTTGTCTTCGCCCTTCTCCGGGGATTTTTGCGGTATGCGGAGCAGGCGTGCAACCACTTTATCGCATTTAAATTACTGGCACTTTTGCGCGACCGGGTGTTCCGCGCACTGAGAAAGCTCTGCCCGGCAAAGCTGGAAGGCCGGGACAAGGGGGATCTGATCTCGGTGATCACCTCCGATATTGAACTGCTGGAGGTGTTTTATGCTCACACCATCTCACCGGCTGCCATCGCGCTGTTGTTTACCATTGTCATGTGCCTGTTCATCGGCTCGTTTCACTGGATCCTGGGCGTGATTGCGCTGGCGGCCTATCTGATCGTGGGAATCGTGATTCCAATTGTGATATCCAGATGCAGCGGGGATGACGGACTGCGTTTCCGCACCAGATCCGGTGAGCTTTCGGGCTTTGTGCTGGACAGCCTGCGGGGGCTTTCCGAAATCCTCCAGTATGGACAGGGAAAAAAGCGCCTTTCCAAAATGAATGAAAAGACGGATGAACTCTCCCGAGACGAAGAAAAGATGAAACGCACTGCCGGGCGAAATACAGCGGTTACCAATACGGTGGTGTTAACATTTGATCTTATCATGCTATTTGCTTCGGCCTTGCTGTACCAAAGCGGCGCAGTGGATTTTGACGGCGTTTTGATCCCTACGCTGGCGCTGTTTTCTTCCTTTGGTCCCGTGATTGCTCTGGCGGCGTTGGGCAGCACCCTGCAGAACACCTTTGCGGCAGGCAATCGAGTACTGGATATTCTGGACGAAACGCCGGTAGTAGAGGAAATCACCGGGAAACCGGAAATCACATTCTCCGGCGCAAAAGCGGAGCAGGTTTCCTTCTCTTACGGGAATGAAACCATTCTTTCGGATGTATCGGTGACAATTCCGGAAAATGCGGTAGTAGGAATTGTGGGCAGAAGCGGAAGCGGAAAATCCACCCTGTTAAAGCTTCTGATGCGGTTCTGGAAGGTGCAGGAAGGCAGCGTGGAGCTTTCTGGCCGATCGGTGGAAGAGATCAACACCAAAAATCTGCGCGATCTGGAGAGCTTTGTGACGCAGGAGACCCAGCTCTTCCACGACAGCATCAAAAACAACCTGCGGATCGCCAAGCTGACCGCCACCGACGAAGAGATTGAAACCGCCTGCAAAAAGGCCTCCGTTCACGATTTTATTATGACCCTTCCCAAAGGCTACGACACGCCGGTGGGCGAACTCGGCGATACTCTTTCCGGCGGCGAACGGCAACGTCTGGGGCTCGCAAGAGCATTTTTACACGACGCACCCTTCCTGCTGTTGGATGAACCAACCAGCAATCTGGACAGCTTAAACGAAGCGGTGATCTTAAAATCCCTGCGGGAAGAACGGGCGGGCAAAACCGTGGTGCTGGTTTCCCACCGGCAGTCTACCATGCGCATCGCTGATACCGTCTATTCGGTGGAACACGGGAGGATGAGCTGATGAAAAGTACAGCCGATAAGCGGGAACGGGAAAAGCGGATGGTATCGGAAATGATTGCCCTGTACTGCCGCAAAAAACACCACACCAAAGGCGGACTTTGTCCCGAATGTGCAGATCTGGAAGCCTATGCCAGGATGAGAAGCGACAAGTGTCCGTTTATGGAGACGAAAACCTTCTGTTCCAACTGTAAGGTACATTGCTACAAACCGGTCATGCGGGAGAAAATCCGGGAAGTCATGCGTTTTTCCGGGCCCAGAATGCTGTTTTCCCATCCTGTGATGGCGGTTTCCCATGTGATCGAATCGAAAAAAGAGAAAAAACGACTGGAGGAATCAAGGTGAAAATAAAGAAGCTTTTATATGTGATTTTAGGCTGTATCGGTTTGGCTCTCGGAGCCGTGGGGGCTGTATTGCCGCTTCTTCCGGCGTTTCCGTTTTTGCTTTTGGCGGCGTTTTGCTTTGCCAAAAGCTCTGAAAAACTGCACCGTTGGTTTACGGGAACAAAGCTGTATAAAAACAATCTGGAAAGCTATGTAAAAGGACAGGGCATGACGTGGAAGACCAAAATCCGGATTATGATTACCGTGACGGTTCTAATGTCGATCGGCTTTATTATGATGCATGCTGTTCCGGTGGGAAGGATCGTTCTGGCTTGTGTTTGGGTATTCCATATCCTTTACTTTGTTTTCCGGGTAAAGACCATTAAACAAACCAATGGTAATCGCTAACATATGAAATGACTTATCCTGAAGGAGGTTAAGAAAGGAAAGCAAAATACAACTCCTCCAATTAGGGGAGTTGTACCGTGTTTCATTTAGAGATATCGGGTATATATAATTTATGTGCAGTAAGCGCTTTTGTCTACGGACAATTGCGCTTTTTTTATTTTCCATTGAGTAGGTTCTGGCTGAGAATTCACAGCGGCAGAGCGCCGCCCCCGACAATCTGAATTTAAAAAATTTCAGATTGATCGGAGGAAATAACGATGGCTTACAACAAAGCCAAAGCGGAAAAAGAATGGCTCCGCTGGAAAGAAGTAGAAGAAAAGAAACTCAGAGAACTCGGTGTGGATGAGGAAACCATCCAACGCCTGCATACATACGATTGGGCTCAGTTTAATAAGGAACGCCAGTATCTGCAGCGACAGGTGGATTGGTCTCCCTATGTGGATTGGGTTTCAGCACAGGATCTGGAACTACCCGTTGAGGATACCGAATCCTTGCTGGATAGTATCGAGGACATGGAACTTTTTTCTTTGTTACATACTGTGGACAAGCTTACCCTCGAAATTCTCTTTATGAAAATGGATGGATATAGCAGCAAAGAAATAGCGTCTGCTTTTGGAATGGATGAGTACGCTGTAAATATGCGAATTTACCGCCTACGAAAAAAAAATAAAAAAATATTTATGACCTGCGTTATATTCCGCCTCTTTTCATGGGCTATGGGGCGAACGGGGAAAAAGAAACGTTCGCCTTGTAGCTTGAAAAGTGAATACCAGCCATGCGGGTACATTCCCGCCTAAGTGAGCGACGCAGGAAAAAGCGCCATGACGAGCCGCACACAAACCGCCTCCCATTTATTCGTGGGACGGTGGCCCCAGTTGTTGGTTTTGAGCGATGCATTTTGACCGAAAAGAGGGTGTAGTTTCCCTTTTCGCCACGACCTTGGGCGGGGTATTATGATACGCATTATCGTTTGCCCACACGTCAGATGGGTTGGTCGACCTTGGGTTGTAATCAGCAAGACCTTTGGGGAGCCAGTGAACGGTTTGTAAACTGCAAGCCTGCCCGTATGGTTCCCAAGGTTGCCGGGGGGCGAGCAGCAAATACGGCACATCAAAATCAAACCTTTTAATTTTTCAGATTGCCGTTGACGGCGAATCCGTGCGGCGCAGTTTAAAAGCTGCGCCGCATTAGTTTGCCGCCAACACATACGAGCAAACTGCTCAAAGGAGAATGTGCCGAAATGAATAAGCCTACTTTGAAAGAGCAGGCCCACGGAGAGATTGAAAAGATTTTCAGAATTCTTTTGCCTCAAAATGGTTTGTCGGTTCGGGAAGAACAAATCACCCTCTGTCACGCCATGCTGGATACCCTGCTCAAAAACAATATCGCTCTGTGCGACGCAGGCGTTGGGATCGGCAAAACCTATGCTTACCTGACCGCCTGCATTTTACTGAAAAAGTTTGCCCCGCATGGACCTGCAGGTTCTCAGCCGGTGGTGATTTCTACCTCCAGCGTTGCCTTACAGGACTCTATCATCGAAGAATACATTCCGTTTTTATCCCGGATTTTTCTGGAGAACCGTGTTATCTCCAAACCCATCCGGGCAATCGTAAGAAAAGGAAAAGAGCGTTTTGTCTGTGACGCCCGGCTTTCTCAAAGATTGGAAGCGGTCAAAGATAAGAATAAGAATGCAAAACAGCTCAAAGCATTGCTTTCCCTTCGTACTTATTATGATTTGGACTCCGTAACCGGCCTTAGTGGATTTGACCGTCGGCAGGTGTGCGTCCCCAAAGTTTGCGAGAAAACTTGCCCTTTGCGAAGCGCCTGCCGGTATCATCAATACCTGAAGGAAGCCAGAAGCGCGGAGATTTTCGTCCAGATCTGTAATCACAATTACTTGTTGGCAGACGCCGCCCATCGTTTGCAGGAACTTCGTCCTCTTCTGAATGACTATCGGGCTTTGGTAATCGATGAAGCTCACAAACTGCCGGACGCAGCTCGGCAGATGTATGGGAAAAGCCTTTCAGCAGAAGATTTCAGCGAGCTCTGCACTCTGCTGGCAAAAGAAAAATATGCCCTCGCAGCCCAGCGGCTGAAAGAAAAGTTTACTGCTCTTATGGGAGCCATGTGCCGGGGCGAACTGCTAGAAGAAGCACAGCGTACTGCCTTTGTTTTAACGCCGGATCGGGAAGCTGCCCTTCGGGATTGTCTCTCCCTTCTTCGGCAGATCCAAAAACAGCTAGCACTTCACCTCCCACGGTGGATACTTTACCAGCTGGGAACAACAGAGCAAACTCTCAACCTGTTTTTTACCGGCGACCGTAAATACATTCTTTATATTCAGTATGACAGGGATGGAAGCCCCAGCCTGTGCGCCGCCACCCGGGAAATGCCGGAACAGCTGCGCCACGCACTGTGGTCGAAGGAAACACCAGCGATTCTGACATCCGGTACCCTTATGGCCGGGGGCAGCTTTGACAGAACCCGCCAACTCATGGGGCTGTCCGCAAACAATCGGCTGGATGATTTTATTGCGGTTTCTCCTTTTGATTATCAAGAAAACTGCCTTCTCTACATTCCCGATGATATGCCAAAGGCGCAAATGGGCAGCGAAAAAGAAGCCAAGTGTCTGTCAGAGCAGATCTGCCGCTTAGTGGAAACCACTCATGGCCACACTCTGGTGCTGTTTACTTCCTACTCCCTGATGGGCGCTGTTTATAACCAAGTAAAAGAGCATCTGTCCTTTCCGCTAATGGTGGTATGGCGGCATTCGCAGGATATTATCCATCAGTTCAAGCAGACGCAGAATGCGGTGCTGTTCGCAGCGGGTTCCTGTTGGGAAGGTGTGGACTTTCCCGGCGATATGGTATCGTCGCTCATCATTGTACGCCTGCCTTTTCCTGTTCCTGATCCTATCAGCGAAGCGGAACGGGAGCAGTATCCCACCCTGCAGGACTATATCCGAGAAGTCATCATCCCAGATATGCAGGTAAAACTCCGGCAAGGGTTTGGACGGGCTATCCGTACTGAAACAGATACCTGTGTGGTGAGCATTCTGGACCATCGTGCAGCACCCGAAGAACGATATCACCGAGCTGTGCTGGAAACCCTGCCACCACTTCATATCGCCAGAAAAATCGAAGATGTAGAAGATTTCATCCGGACCAAGAAAAGCCCGGATTATTTTATGCCGTAAAGGAGAACCTCCTATGAATCAAAAATATTTACAGGGACTTTCCAGCAATATGGAAAGTCCAAACGAAGCTGTCTTTTTTGAAGCGACTCCCGAAAATATCACAGCATTTTTAATGCAGCACCAATGGGCACAAATGTCTGCCATTGGAACTGTGGACGACCGATCTTTTTTAACTGCAAGAATGGGACTTATTGACACTTGCCCTGATCAGGCATATTTATTGCAAAAGCTCCTTCCCATTTATGCCAAGGTTCAGATGGGTGACATTCCTGTTCCGAAATTAAAAACCGTCCCCAAAGAAATAGCCCTTGCCGAAAAATGTCCCAAGCCGGACTGGAACTATTTGCGCTGGGAAGGATACAGCGATAAGAAATATCAGGATATTCTCAGCGGAAAGGCTCTTTTGGAAATGTCTTGGATGGGAGAAAAAACATCCTTGGAACTACAAGTGCGCTCTTATTACAGCGGCGGAAATTTGGCTCTGCTGTTAGTGGATTGGGAGTCAAGGCGATCCGCAGCCATGGGGAGATCTGAGCGTAAATTTGGGAAAATCCATTGCAAAGGACTGTGCTTTTATTGACGTCAACAATTTGAGTAATGACATTCTTTCATGGATAGAGAAAAACGGACTGGGTTCTCCCACAGGCCGAAATGAGCAAAGCGGATTTGTAGTTTATCCAGAATATCGCTTTCATCCAGAACGCCTGAAAGAACTGGATGATAAGGGATATGCCGAGTATGAAAACCTTCTGAAACAGCAGCAACAACACATGAAAAAAGGCTGGGACAGATGAGAGCAGTTGCATTGCATTTTTACCAATAAGGAGATTGATATAGATGAATGAGAAAACGGAACCAGAAAAGGAATATCCTTATATAGACCGTCCTATGTGGTTATACAGCCGAAGCAGCGATAAGAAAATATTGGCTCTCATGCAGCAGATGCACGAGTTGTTGGAGGAAGCCCAGCGCCGCAGTTACACGGTTGTAGGCACTTCACAGGATATGGGGACTGGCAGAAGCATGGCTCGGATGGGATTACAACAAATGATGCGCTCTGTGAAAGAAGGTCATGTCCGTGCTGTGCTTGTTCGGGATTTAACCCGCCTGAGCCACGATCCCGCCGTCCTAATTCAAATACTGGAATTTTTGCAGGACCACGATACGGTACTAATTACCACTGACAGCGATCTTCGGTATGAACTCTATCTAAAAGGGCTGGAAAATCGCTTTTTTCAAAGAGCAGCTCGAAAGAGTCTCCCTCTGCCGTGGTAAAGGGGGTATATCATGAACACTACATACAATCCTCAAGAACCTTCCGCTGTCCTCATCAACGAAATCAAGTATTATATGGCCTTCTCCGCTTTAAAAAAACTTTTTTTGAAAGGACTTATCACCAAAGAAAACTGCGACAAAGCCAATGTTGCTATTGCCGAAAAGTACGGTGTTTTAGAATACTATATTTAGTGGTTGTTGTGATAGCTTTATCCTCTTTCTTGTGGTAGTGTTGTCCTTGCCAAAGGTGACCGACGTTACTGTCACATGACACTACTGCAGGAAAGGGGGCATAGAAATGCCAGAAATTCGAGTGATTGAACCAATAATTTTTGCACCAGCCGAAAAGCTTCGAGTATGTGCCTATGCCCGTGTTAGCAGTGATTCCACTGATCAACGCAATTCCTTTGCTTCGCAGGTCAACTATTATACAAAGTACATTCAAGCACATGAGGGCTGGACCTTTGTTGACATATATGCGGATCAAGGAATAACAGGAACAAGTGCGCTGAAGCGCGATGAGTTTCTCCGTCTTATGCGTGATTGCCGACAAGGAAAAATTGATCGAATTCTGGTCAAATCGGTTTCCAGATTTGCACGTAACGCTCAGGACTGCATTGAAGCTGTGAGAGAGCTTCGCCAGCTGGGAGTTACGGTTTATTTTGAAAAAGAACATATCAATACCGCAAACATGAGCAATGAAATGTTTCTAAGCATGATGAGTGCATTTGCGCAGGAAGAATCCATTTCCATATCGAAGAATATGCGAAAAGGCGCAGTCATGCGAATGAAAAACGGAACATTTCGATTGTCACAAGCGCCTTATGGATACTATCTGGATGAGAAAGGGATACTCATTGTACAACAGGAAGAATCTAAAATTGTTCAAAGAATATTTGGCAACTTCCTCTCCGGAATGGGAATACAGGAAATCGCTGCAGAACTGCAAAAAGAACATATTCCAAAGTTAAATGGAGAACCCATTTGGAGTTATACAGGTATTCTCTATATCCTTACAAACGAACGATACATAGGCGATGAACTGTTTCAAAAACGATACACAACAGATACTCTGCCTTTTCAAAAAAAGATAAATCGTGGACAGAAAAAGCAGTATTACGCCGAAGATACCCACGATCCAATTATCAGCAGAGAGGTATTCCGAAAAGCACAAGAATTATTAAAACGGAAATCAGAGCGACATGGACATCAAAATAATGGACAGTATACTTTTACAAGTTTAATCGTCTGTGATGAGTGCGGGACAAATTTCTGTAGACGAATTGCGAAAAACCAACGTGTTTTGTGGACCTGTCGCAAGCATTTTAAAGGGAAACATCTGTGCAGCATGGAGAGCCTAAATGAAACTGAAATACAGCAGTGCTTCCTTACTTTATATAAAAAGCTGGCTGAAAATCGTCAAGAAATCCTTGGAAGCTATCTCCGCCAGCTTGAAGAACTAAAAGATAAGGATTTTATGGCCCATCCTGATGCCATGGAATTAAATAGACAGATTGCTGGATTATTAGAGCAGAATCACACTCTACACCGCTTGCGGGCAAAAGAGTGCATTGATTCTGCTTTTTTTATAGCACAATCCAATGAATTGAGCCAAAAGATATCCAATTTAAAAGCCGAACTTAAACAATATCGTGATTTAAACGAGTATGCGGATTTTATTGATAACACCCGCCTGATTTTAACGATATTAGACTCCCCGATGCCGGTTTTTAGCTCATCAGTGTTCCGAAATATAGTGAGCCGTATTACAGTGACACATGAAACATTGAGATTTCAACTTGTCAATGGATTGGAGTTGGAAGAAGAAAGGATAAGCGGAGGTTAATCATGAAGAAAAAAAGATACTTGCCTTTTGGATATCAGATGAATGAAGGAAATATTATACCGGACATACTGGAATCTTCTGCTGTGCAGTCAATTTTTGAAAATTATCGAAACGGCGCATCGCTGCAGATGCTTGCTAAACAAATGCAGCAATCTGGTTTAAAGTACCGAGAAAATGCGGTTTGGAATAAGGCGATGATCGCCAGAATATTAGACTGCGAAAAATATATTTCAGAAGAATTTCCTGCAATATTACCCTCTGACTTATTTCTACAGGTTCAAAGACTAAGAAAAGACAGAGCTCAAATTTATGGTGGAAGTCTGAATCCAGCCTTGCGAGGAATACGAGATCTTATCTGCTGCCAGACCTGCGGACAGAAGCTTGTTCGAATCAATCATCGAGATAATGTATATATCATCTGGAAATGCCCTTCCTGCAATACGGAAACAAGGTATTTGCCCGACATAGAGTTGATGTCAAGTGTTTTATCCGCAATCAATAGGGCAATTGAAGATCCACAGAAAGTTATGAATTTTAAAAAGAATGCCAATTGCCTGTCAGTTCAAGCCGTTAGGTTAGAAAACGAGATTTATCGAGAACTTGGTAATCCCAAGTCCAATTCAAAAAGATTATTGGAAATCATCAAACAATGCGCACAGGAAAAATACAAAGCCTGTCATGCCAATGGTGATTCAGAAGAAACGGAATGTTTGATAGCAGAACTGAAAAAACTGCAGCCGATGGAACACTTTCAATCTCAAATACTACGGAAATTTATTTGTAAAATTTTGATAACACCAGCAGGTGCTGTTACAATACAACTCAAAAATGGGGCGATTATTTAAGTAAGGAAAGGAGAAACCATAATGCCACAGAAAAAGACTAAAGTGATTAGGGAAATTCCCGAAAATCCCTTTATTCAAGGACAGGCCAAAAGGAAAAAGCTACGAGTAGCCGCCTACTGCCGAGTTAGTACAGAGCAGGAAGAACAAGAGAGTAGCTTTGAAAATCAGGTTGCCTATTACACAGATCTTATTCAGAGCAATCCGGAATGGGAATTTGCCGGAATTTTTGCGGATCGTGGAATCAGCGGCACTAAGGATACCATTCGTCCAGAGTTTATGAAAATGATCGAGCATTGCCAAAGACATAAAATTGACTTGATTTTCACTAAATCACTTAGCCGGTTTTCTCGAAACACGTTGGATTCTATCAAATACATACGGCTGCTGAAAAGCTTGAATGTAACCATAGAATTTGAAAAAGAAGGACTCAATACAAGTGATGTCAGCAGCGAAATTTATTTGACATGGTTTAGCGCCTTCGCTCAAGCAGAAAGCGAGTCCATCAGTCAAAATGTTACCATGGGAAAACGCAGGCAGTATAAGGAAGGCCATTTTGCCTTCAGGTACAAAAACTTTTTAGGCTATCGACCGGGAGAAAATGGAGAGCCTGAAATTGATCCTGAACAAGCTACCATTGTTTCACGGATTTTTTTCGCATTTCTCAGTGGAGATACCCCGGAACAAATTGCAAAATCTCTGGAAGCTGACCACATCCCATCGCCAACAGGAAAGCCAACATGGTCAAAAACTACCATTCGAAATATGCTGCAAAATGAAAAATACGCTGGAGATGTGCTGCTGCAAAAAACCTATACTGCAGATTTCCTCGAAAAGAAGGTGAAGAAAAATAGAGGTGAGGTCAAACAGTATTACATTACTGACAATCACCCAGCTATTATCCCAAGAGATATTTTTCAGGAAGTCCAGTTAGAGATTGCAAGGCGCAGTAGCAAAAGAAAGGTTTCTTGCCGGAGGACAAAGTCTGGTCGAGGAAAATATACCAGCAAATATGCACTATCGGAAAGAACCGTTTGTGGGGAATGTGGTGCTATGTATCGTAGAACCATGTGGATCAAACGGGACAGAACGAAGGAAGATGTATGGCGATGCGTGAACCGACTTGAATTTGGCACCAAGTATTGCAAACATTCCCCAAGTTTAAAGGAACCCATTTTACACCAAGCAATTCTGAACTGCATTCAGTCCGTATTTCATAATAAAGAAGAAATAGCAGAAGCAGTTCGTGAAGCACAGAAAAAAATCATTTTATTTGAAGATGCCAAAAATAATCCAGAAGTGATCCGTCAAAGAATGCAAGACATTGATCACGGAATGGCGAATCTTTTAACTTTGGCAGCCCAAAGTTCCCAAATAGAACTATTTGAAAAAAAGTTCAAGGAGATGACTGAGGAAAAGGCTCGGTTGACAGAGCAGCTAAAACAAGCCGAAGAAGATGCAACAACCGATGCAAAGCGTCAAAAGCAACTTGATGATATTCTAAAGGCAATTGACATCGATATCGTTGAGTTAACAGAATTTGATGACACGTTTATCAGAAGAATTGTAGAACAAGTAACTATCCTTTCAAAAGACAAGATAGAAGTCCGGTTCATAGGAGGATTTTCAAAAGTTGGTGATATTCCGACAAAATAATTGTCGACAGAAAAAAGCCGATCATTACTTCATCATTATTGATGGAATAATGGTCGGCTTTTTTGTGTTTGCAAACATTCCATGGGGTTGAAAAAACTCCTTTATTCTATTATAATAATCAACATCAAGAAAAACGCTTCGGTGGTTCGAAAAAGGGTATCAGATTTTCAAAAAAATTTTTTGAAACACACCGGAAACCGCATGGTTACTGGGTGCCAGTAATTTCGGTCACCAAAGACATCTGATCGGATGACAGTATTTTGGACAGTTTTTTGTGGACTGTTTAAAATACTGTCATCTGTCTTTATTTCGTGTTTAGAGCAGAAAAGTATTCAGCTTCAAATTGAGCTGGAGTTTTCATATTTAAGATTGTGCCAGTGGTCGCGGTCAATGTGTGTTGCCACAACTACTTCAAAGCCGTCAAACGCTTTTGCCAGTTCCAAGCCGATTTGGTGTATCTGTTCCGGTGTTGTACCGCAACCCGGCTTAAAAGATTGCACATACTGATTGAAAAGCACGCCGTTTGCTTTGCCGTATTGATGCTTGGTATCCATAAACACTTCAAATGCTGATGCGGGAACACAGTTTTGACCGCTGACAAGCTTTATTCCGTCTAACACGGTTTTCTTGTCCTGCATGACACAGTCAATGACACGTTTCATAGCGGTAGCAGTCTGTGTTTTTTCGGGGATTGCCGTAAAGGTTGCCATCAGCCGCACCTCCCGGTTATCCGATTAAGTACAGTCATAACCTCGGCATATTGTTCTTTCAGCTCTCGCAGATCGGGACAGATAATCTTTCCCATATTGCAGAGTGTTGTCAGTTGATTCAGATTTCGTCCGATAGCTTTCTGCTCTTTCAGGAGATCCTCTAATCCGTCTATTACAGTTATTGGTTTGTTCAATCCCGCCGCTGATACAAACTCGGTGAAGTTCATATATGCTTTTTCTGCTTTTCTTTTGATTGCCGCGTAATCGCTCTCATAAAAACGCATGGCAATCATTTTTGTTTTGTTGTTAGATTTAGTTTTGTCCTCTCTTTCTGCAAGATGTTTGACATCTTACTTGTGTTAATTTTGTTTCTTTTTAGCGTACCTTTTCTTTTCGTAAAGAAAAGGTATGGGGTTCGGGGTTCACCCCGACAAACTGTTTGTAGGACGGCAGCTGTGGCGGCGTCTATACAAACACTATGCTTGCCTATCCCGTAGGGATAGCATTTTAGGATTAGCGCCGCATCCATATTTATCGTCAGCTCTTTTCAACTGATATGCAAAAATCCCTGCGTGAAAACTGTATGGGTATGCCTTGACAGTTTCCACGCAGGGATTTGTTTTTTTAATGTGTTTGTCAAGGTACATACTGACAGAGGAAAAAAAGAAGTCTTATGTCACACTCCCGCATCATTCGGGCTATTTCATAAGACTTTCATAGATTTTATTTGGTTGGATTGTCATTATACTGGAGAACAAACGTTTTTCCAAGGCCTTAAAATTTATACTATATTTAAAAATGAAACCGTACAATATCAGACAATAACTTTAATAATCAGCCGATTTGTGTTATACTGTAAAAAACGAAATTGAGGTGCATTTATGGCTGAAATAGAAGACCGCTATTACTCTATGCCGGAGATTATGAAATATCTCGGCATCAGCAGAGATACGGCTCTGCGCTGGATAGCAACAAAAGAAATGCCAGCGCATAAGGTCGGGAAGAAGTGGAAGTTCAAGGTCTCCGAGATCGACGAATGGGTTAACAGCGGCAAGGCGGAGGAATGAAATGAGATATAAAATTGCAGTCTGTGACGACATGGAAGAAGATGTCAAATATATCTCCTCTGCGGTCAATCAGTGGGCAGAAAAGGAGAATATAATGGTTGATATTGAAACGTTTCCCTCTGCGGAAAGCTTTTTGTCCCGGTATGCAGAGCAGAAAGCCTTTGATATTTTACTGCTGGACATTGAGATGCCCTCTATGAACGGTGTGGAGCTTGCCAAAAGGATTCGCAAAGAGAATGATGCGGTGCAGATTATCTTTATTACAGGATACACGGATTATATTGCGGAAGGCTATGAGGTGTCTGCTCTGCATTATCTCGTAAAACCTTTATCAGAAACCAAATTATTTAAGGTCCTTAACCGTGCAGTTTTAAAAATAAGGAAAAATGAAAAATCTCTTTATCTTTCCTTGTCCGGAGAAATGATACGTATTCCGATTTATGAGATCAAATACCTTGAGGTTCAACAGAATTATGTAACAGTACACTCTAAAAAAGATTATACCGTTAAAAAAACACTCGGAGAATTCGAGCGCAAATTGGACGAACGTTTTTACAGAATGGGTCGTTCCTTTATCGTCAACCTTTCCTGCATCGATAAAATCACTAAAACTGATGTTTTTCTATCTGACGGGTCGATCATTCCCCTGCCCCGAGGGCAATATGAACCTTTAAACAAAGCGTTTATTGCACATACATAACGGAGGCTGACATGAAACTTTTTTCCAAACAGATTGACAAACGAATCGCCGCTTATCAACGGGAACTAATCGAAACCCATTATGTGGAAGTGGGAAATATGTATAAACAGATCCGCGGCTGGCGCCATGATTATCGAAACCATATTCAGGTAATGAAAGCACATGCCGCAAGCGGAGACATGGTGGCTGTTAAAAAATACCTGGATGAATTGGAAATGGATCTGGCTACGGTGGACACTGTCATTAAAACCGGAAATCCGATGGCAGACGCTATTTTAAACAGCAAAATCTCTCTTGCAAAATCAAAAAATGTTCCCGTGAAAGTAGATGTTTTTATTCCTCTTGCTTTAAAAACCTCCGAACTTGATTTATGCGTCATTATCGGCAATCTGTTCGATAACGCCATTGAGGCCAGCTTGGCGCTTCCCGAAGACAAGCGGCTGATTCGGATTTATATGGATATGAAGAACACCCAGCTTTATATCTCCTTTACCAACTTCACCGCTTCAAAAAAGAAAAAGAAGCAAAACGGAAGATTTCAAACCACCAAAGGCGAAGGCCATGGTTTTGGCTTGATTCGAATGGATACCATTATTGAACGCTTGGACGGGTATATCAACCGAAACAGCGAGGACGGCGCATTTACAACAGAAATACTGATTCCGCAAAAATAATGCAGTTCGTCCCCAAAAATCAACGATTCATCCCCCGAGCATAACATTCAGAGGCTTGTTGTGATAGACTGAGAAGCAGAAAGGGGTGGGAATCTTGAAAAAAGAAAAGGAAAACGAGAAAAGAAAATTTCTTTTTTCCTTTTCTTGTTTTTCTGGGAAAAGAAACTTGACAAATAATATAAAGTATTTTATGTTACTAGTACACCGAATATTTAAGTAACCACCATATTGACTTGCCTGATTTTTAATCTACTGCGTTGTCGTTAATCGTCGTAGCCACCGCTACGCCTCATTCCTCCGTCTTGTATATAAGAAAATCATTCAGCGTCAATATAGCAGCTACTTAATTTACGCTGACTAGTAACGGACAAAAGTATGTGGCAAAAATTATTAAAAGATAGAATAAAATAATTTGACTTTAAGGAGAATGAAAAATAATGACATTAAAAGAGTGTTATGATGCATTAGGCGGTAATTATGAAGATACCGTAAGGCGTCTGTATAATGAAAAATTAGTAGAAAAATTTTTATTTAAATTTGAAGAAGATCCAAGTTTTGAAAATCTGAAAAAAGCGCTGGAGGAGGAAGATCTGGAAGCTGCGTTTCGTGCGGCGCATACTTTAAAAGGTGTTGCACAGAACATGGGATTTGATAATCTTGCAGAATCAAGTTCTGTATTGACAGAGGCTTTGCGTTCCAGAAAGGTTATGCCATATGCAGAACAGGTAGAGAAAGTATGTAAGGATTACAACAAAATCCGTGAAACAATTACGGAATATAAAAAACGATAAACGATATGAGTGTTAAAAGAAAATAAAGTAATTGACAAAGACCTGCATCTATGTTAGACTGGAAAAGCGACAGTGGAAGTGGGTCTTTTTTTTGTGCCTAAAACAAAGGATA